>OJSG01000038.1_pt1 | contig 150582 bp, 149 predicted proteins | sample 1599371 | NCBI WGS metagenome assembly OJSG01 (sample SAMN04168658, study PRJEB22393) | human gut metagenome | biome: human gut microbiome; feature: stool | host: Homo sapiens | collected 2014-03-24
CTGTTACCTCCACATTCTTTTTTATTTTGAATGTCCGCAAAATCCGTCCTACATCATAAAAACAATGGAGGCCATCCGATTATTCTCCCAATGGAACCGTTCCCCGCTTCCCGAGGAAACCCTCCATGCCCTCGGTATTTATGAATTTTCCCAAAAGCAATACTTCCAATTGTCAACCGGACAAAAAAGACGGCTTCATCTTGCCCTTTCCCTTATCAGAGATCCGGACATTCTCTTTCTTGATGAACCTACCGCCGGTCTTGACGTGGAAGGCAGATTGCTGCTCCACCAACAGATAAGGCAGCTGAACGCTATGGGAAAGACAATCGTTCTGGCAAGCCACGACATGACGGAAGTAGAAACTTTATGCGACCGGATTGCTATTTTATCAGGAGGCAGGATTGCCTTTACAGGCACAGTGGAGCAGCTTCAAAAAAGGATGGGGAAACATTACAACATTACGATCCGGACAAATGCCGGAATAGAAAGATATGAGTCAGATTCCATCGAGAATACCCTGTTTGAACTGCTTATAAAGCATAGAGAAAAAAGCGAGGCCATCTTGGATATTCAAGTGAATCGGGGCTCTTTAGAACAGCATTTTATGAAAATCGCAAAGGAGGGATGATCTATGAAAGCTTTTTTATACGGAATCTCATTACAGTGGAAATTAGACATACGTAGTAAGACTCTTCTCATCACCTGCTACATTGTTCCTCTTTTATTCTTCGGAGTAATGGGCAGTATCTTTACCTCTGTCATGCCGGATTCAAAAGAAACTCTGATCCAGTCCATGACCATATTCGGCGTCACAATGGGCGCACTGATCGGCGTCCCTCCCTCTCTTGCGGAAATTTACAGAAGTGATGTCAAAAAAATTTACAGGGCCAATGGCGTCTCCCTGTATCTTGGCATTGTCTCAATAAATATTTCCGCTTTTCTTCATCTGTGGATCATGAGCGCCATTATCTGCATTGCCGCGCCGCTTGCGTTCGACGCCGGGATTCCGGAAAATTCAGGGCTGTATCTTGCAGGACTGGCTGTTTTCACTGCTGCATCCCTTGCCATTGCAAGCATCATCGGTCTGGCTGTAAAGGATCCGGCAAAAACCTCTATGTTTTCCATCCTTATTTTCCTGCCTTCTATCATGCTTTCCGGGATTATGTTTCCAGTAAATCTCCTTCCCGGCTCTCTTGAAACTGCCGGAAAATTTTTCCCGGCATCATGGGGATATCGCTGCATGACAGAACAGGTCTTTCATTTTGAGTTATTTCTGCCTCTTCTCTTCCTTTTTGCCGCTGCTGTTATCATATGCGCTATTTTACTGCGCCAGGTCAGCAAGTAGCGTCCTGGCGCATTTTAAATCCGATCCCCCAAACAGACTCTATATAATCTTTCCCTGATTCACTTTTCAGTTTCTTTCTAAGATTGCTGATGTGGATTTTCAAAGAGCTTTCCGTGCAGTCCGGCGTGTCTTCACTGATGGCATCCAGTATCCTTGCTTTTGTCACAACCTGAGACGGGTTTTTTATCAGCTGCTTTAAAACTGCAAATTCTGTGGGAGTCAGATGGATCTTAGCTTCCCCCACATATGCTTCGAAAGTATCTAAATCTATAGTAATCTCTTCAAATGTAAGAATGCCTCTTCCCTTGCTTCCGCCAGATCCGCGCAGCTGCACTGCGATCCTTGCCATCAGTTCCCGTATATCGAAAGGCTTTGTCACATAATCTGCCGCTCCGCCCAGCAGCAGATCCACTTTATGATCAATTTCTGCTTTTGCGCTGACAACGATCACCGGTATTCCCTGAATCTTTTCCAGCACCTTCTCTCCCGCAAGACCCGGCAGCATCAGGTCCAAAAGAACCAGATCCGGACTTCTTTTCTCAAAAAGAAGAAGGGCTTCTGTCCCCGAATAGGCACGTATCACCTGATACCCCTCCTCCTTAAGCGCCCGTTCCAGCATGCTGCCGATATATTCGTCATCATCAATTACTGCGATCAAACTCACTGGTTTTCCTCCTGCGTCATTCCAATCTACTCTTCCATCTTTTTACATGTCCAATAGTTTTACCTGTTTCCATTCTGGTAACAAAAAACTTCCCGGCTGTTTGCCGGGAAGTCCATCTTCTTTATTCTTATATCTGCGGACCAGCAGCAACCAGTGCTTTTCCGATCTCGTTGCCTTCGTATTTTGCGAAATTCTTGTTGAAGCGCTGTGCAAGATCTTTTGCTTTCTCTTCCCACTCTGCTGCATCTGCATATGTGTCGCGTGGGTCAAGAATTGCAGGATCTACACCTGGAAGCTCTGTCGGAACTTCAAAGTTGAAGTACGGAATCTTCTTAGTTGGCGCTGTCAGGATAGAGCCATCAAGGATCGCATCGATGATACCGCGAGTATCTTTGATGGAGATACGTTTTCCTGTTCCGTTCCATCCTGTATTTACAAGGTAAGCTTTTGCTCCGCTTGCTTTCATTCTCTTAACAAGCTCTTCTGCATATTTTGTAGGATGCAGTTCCAGGAATGCCTGACCGAAGCATGCAGAGAAAGTCGGTGTAGGCTCTGTGATTCCACGCTCTGTTCCTGCAAGTTTTGCTGTAAATCCGGACAGGAAATAGTACTCTGTCTGCTCTGGTGTCAGAACAGATACCGGAGGAAGCACTCCGAAAGCGTCTGCTGACAGGAAGATTACATTCTTTGCTGCAGGAGCTGCAGAAACCGGACGAACGATTTTTTCAATATGATCGATCGGGTAAGATACACGTGTATTTTCTGTCACGCTCTTATCTGTGAAATCGATCTTTCCGTCTTTGTCCAGTGTAACATTCTCAAGAAGAGCATTGCGTTTGATCGCATTGTAGATATCCGGCTCGGAATCTTTGTCAAGGTCAATAACTTTTGCGTAGCATCCGCCCTCGAAGTTGAAGATACCATTGTCATCCCAGCCGTGCTCGTCATCACCAATAAGGAGTCTCTTCGGATCTGTGGAAAGTGTTGTCTTTCCTGTTCCGGAAAGTCCGAAGAAAATTGCTGTGTTCTCGCCATTCATATCTGTGTTTGCAGAGCAGTGCATGGAAGCGATTCCCTTCAGAGGCAGGTAGTAGTTCATCATAGAGAACATACCTTTTTTCATCTCTCCGCCGTACCATGTGTTTACGATAACCTGCTCGCGGCTTGTGATGTTGAACATAACTGCTGTCTCTGATCCAAGTCCCAGCTCTTTGTAGTTTTCAACTTTTGCCTTGGATGCATTGTAAACAACAAAATCCGGCTCAAAGTTTTCCAACTCTTCTGCTGTAGGGCGGATGAACATATTTGTAACGAAATGAGCCTGCCATGCCACTTCCATAATGAAACGGATTGCCATGCGTGTGTCTTTGTTTGCGCCGCAGAATGCGTCTACAACAAACAGTCTCTTGCTGGAAAGCTCATTTAATGCAATTTTCTTTACCTCATCCCATGCCTCCTGGCTTGCCGGATGGTTGTCGTTTTTATATTCGTCTGATGTCCACCATACAGTGTCTTTGGAATTTTCATCCATAACAATGTATTTATCTTTTGGAGAACGGCCTGTGTAGATACCAGTCATAACATTAACTGCGCCAAGCTCGCTGACCTGTCCTTTGTCAAAACCTTCCAGATTCGGATTTGTTTCCTCTTCAAACAGCATCTCAAAGGAAGGATTGTGAACAATCTCTGTTGTTCCGGTGATACCATACTTTGTTAAATCGATATTTGCCATGTTACGCTCAACCTCTTTCTTTCTCTAATATTATGGACCGGAAAATCAATCTAAAAATGAGATCGGAAGACCGGCATATTTCCTATCATTTCGACAGGACATCCATTGTAGTCCATTATACAGGATAATAATCAAAAAATCAACTCCAAAAGCGTTAATCTTATAACAAATGCAGGATTGACACATCAATCCTGCATTTTAAACCCTTTTGGGAGAAGTGCATCCAGGGTCATGACTTCCAGAGATTCCCTGCTTTTTCCACATATAATCCGGAAAGTGCAGGGATCACAAAATTCCGCCATTACCTGGCGGCACACTCCGCACGGGTAACAGCTTATAAGCTCATCCTTTCCTCCGGCGATGGCAATCGCTTCAAAATCACGTTCTCCCTGGGATATCGCCGAAAAGAAGGCGCTCCTCTCTGCGCAATTCGTCGGGCTGTAAGCTGCATTTTCAATGTTGCATCCCCGAAACACCTTTCCGCCCCGGCTCAAAAGTGCAGCTCCCACTTTGAAACCAGAATAAGGGCTGTAGGAATATTCCCTTGCTGCCACAGCCAGCTCCCACAATTTCTTCTCATCCAACTCTTCCATACATCCGCCTCTTTCTTCCGGGAATTCCCAAATCTCTTTATAAACCAAGGATCTTCTTTACTTCCTCCTCCATTTTATCGGCATCGCACTCTCTTGTATGCAGTACTTCCGCATCGAGAATATCGCAAATGGCTTTCGGCATCTCTACTTTAGATACTTTTTCCAGATTGCCAAGAAGCTTCAGCTCGTCCTTTTCTCCGTCAGCCTGCCCGATAGCCTGCATGACACTCTTTACAAACTTATATGGGCTGGCCGTAGATGCGATCACACATTTTGTCTCATCTTTTGTTCTTGTTTTATAGTCCTCACACACATAAGCCGCCACAGCTGTATGGGTGTCGATCACATATCCTGTTCTATCATAAATCTTCCGGATCATATCGGCCGTTTCCTGCTCTGATGCATAACCGGCATCAAAATCCTGCAAATGTTCTCTCATCGCCGGAGTGATAGTATATTTCCCTTTCTGGTTCAAAAGCCCCATCAGCTCTGCATCTTTTTCACAGTCACAATCAGAAATCTGATAAATGAGACGCTCCAGATTACTGGACACAAGAATATCCATAGAAGGAGAGGTTGTAAGCAAAAATTCGCGGTTTTTATCGTATGTTCCTGTACGGAAGAAATCAAACAATACTTTATTTTCGTTGGACGCACAGATCAGCTTGTGAATGGGAATCCCCATCTGCTTAGCGTAACATGCGGCAAGAATATTTCCGAAATTTCCTGTAGGCACAACAACGTTTATATTTTCGCCCGACTCAATCTCACCATTTTCCAAAAGCTTTCCGTAAGCATAGACATAATAGACTATCTGCGGCACAAGTCTTCCAATATTAATGGAATTTGCAGAAGAAAACTGATAACCGTCCGCTGCCAGCTCTTCTTTTAAATCCTGGCTGCCAAACATTTCTTTCACTCCCCTTTGGGCATCGTCAAAATTCCCGTGAATTGCCACAACATCCACGTTTTTTCCTCTCTGCGTCACCATCTGCAGCTCCTGTACCTTGCTGACGCCTCCCTTGGGATAAAAAACAATGATCCTTGTTCCTTCCACATCTGCAAATCCAGCCATCGCTGCCTTTCCGGTATCACCTGATGTGGCGGCCAGAATCACAATTTCCTTATCAACATGATTTTTCTTTGCCGCCGTTGTCATGAGATACGGCAAAATGGAAAGGGCCATATCTTTAAAAGCAATCGTAGCACCATGGAACAACTCCAGATAATAAGTGTCGTCCACTTTCACGAGAGGAGCGATCTCCTCTGTGTCAAATTTGCTGTCGTATGCTTTTCTGATACATTCTTTCAGCTCTTCCTCTGTAAAATCCGTCAAAAATTCTTTCATAACTGCAAACGCAGTTTCCTGATAACTCAGACCCTTCAGTTCTTCCAACGAAAGTGCGAGCGCCGGAATCTTCTCCGGCACAAACAGTCCTCCGTCATCTGCAAGTCCTTTTAAAATTGCCTGTGACGCTGTCACTTCCACACTGGGATTTCTCGTACTTTTATACTGCAAATTCATATGTTTCACCTTTCTGTCCCTGACTGTTTCTGCCAGAGTTTCATCTGTTTACGCTTCCTTTCTGTTTCTGAACAGAATGAACAAGACTGCGCTCACTGCCATGAGGATCGGATAATAGAGGTACGGTATGATCTCAAATGGAGTCAACGCTGTAAGGCTGGCCGCCGACAAAAGCTGTGCGCCGTAAGGAATCAGTCCCTGCCCCACAGAAGTAAAAATATCCAGAAGCGAAGCGGAACGCCTGGACGAAACATGATACTCCTCACTGATCTCTTTAGCGATCGGTCCCGCCATTACAATAGCTACTGTATTGTTTGCTGTACATGCATCTACCAAAAGTGCAAGAGAAGCAATTCCAAACTCTGCACCTTTCTCGCCCCGTATCCGTTTGTGGATCCATCCCAGAATAAAATGGATTCCGCCGTACTCTTTCATCAGCGACACAATACATGCCACTATAATGGAAATAACCGTAATATCGTACATACCGGTTACGCCGCCTATAGCTGTTCCATTTATCTCTCCGCCTCCAACGGCAAGAAAAATCTGTCCAAGTTCAATACTGCCCGTTGCAACTCCCACAATAAGAGAGAGAACCGTACCGCCGATCAGCACTACAAACACATTAATTCCGATCAGCGCTCCCACCAGCACCACAATATAAGGCACAACTTTCCATATATTATAACTCAAATCTTCCGCCATCTTAAAATCGCCGTTTCTGGTGATCAGGAAAAACAGAATAATTGTAAGGATCGCCGCCGGAAGTACGATCAGGAAATTTTCCCGAAATTTGTCCTTCATTTCACATCCCTGTGTCTTCACCGCTGCAATCGTTGTATCTGATATCATAGAGAGATTGTCTCCAAACATAGCGCCACACACAACAGCTCCAATACAGATCGGCATTGCGAATCCTGTCTTTTCACTGATTCCCACTGCAATCGGCGCCAGAGCCGCAATGGTTCCCATAGATGTCCCCATAGATACAGAAATAAAACATCCGATCACAAAAAGTCCCACTACAGCAATCTGTGACGGAAGAACGGACAACCCCAGATTCACAGTACTTTCCACTCCGCCTGCTGCTGTCACAGCACCGGAAAATCCCCCCGCGCAAAGGAAAATAAGACTCATTGTAATAATATTGTCATCGCCTACTCCCTTTGCTATCACAGTGATCTTTTCATCAAAGCTAAGGCTTTTATTTTGACAGAAAGCCACGCCTAAGGCAATCAGAAACGCCACAATAGTCGGCATTGCATAAAAGTCTTTCGTCACAATACCAAACCCCAAAAAAATCACCAGAAACACTCCTATAGGCAGAAGTGCTATTGCTCTTCCTTTTTTTTGTTCCATAACTATTTCCTTTTGTTATTTGTATAATTTACAAGACCGCCTGCTGCGATCAGCTTCTGCATAAATTCCGGGAACGCCTGTCCCTGGAACTCTGTACCTTTTGTCCGGTTGTAGATCTTTCCACTGTCAAAATCCACTTCCACTTCATCCCCGGCTTCGATTCCTCTTGCCGCTTCAGGACACTCAATGATCGGAAGACCGATATTGATGGCATTTCTGTAGAAAATCCTTGCGAATGTCTCTGCGATCACACAGCTTACGCCCGCTGTTTTCAGACAGAGCGGTGCGTGCTCTCTGGAAGATCCACACCCAAAGTTTTTATTTGCCACGATCAGATCTCCCGGCTGTACTTTTCCCGCAAATTCCGGATCTATATCTGCCATGGCATGACTTGCCAGCTCCTGTGGATCAAAGGAATTTAAATATCTCGCCGGAATGATCACGTCCGTATCTACATTATCGCCATATTTGAATACTTTTCCCAATGCTTTCATTATCTGTCACCTGCTTTCTCTGGATTTGCAATATATCCTGCAATCGCGCTCGCTGCCGCTGTTTCCGGTGATGCCAGATAGATCAGGGAGTCTACATGCCCCATTCTTCCGACAAAATTCCGGTTCGTTGTAGATACGCATTTCTCTCCCGCTGCAAGGACTCCCATATGTCCTCCCATGCAGGGACCGCAGCTTGGAGTGTTGAAAGCGCATCCTGCATCGATAAAGATATCTACCAGTCCTTCTTTGATACATTCTTTGTAGATTTTCTGTGTACCCGGTATTACCATGACACGCACATCCGGATGTACCTTATGCCCCTTTAAAATAGCTGCTGCCCGGCGCATATCCTCCATCCTTCCGTTTGTACAGGATCCGATCACAACCTGGTCGATCTTAATAGGTTCCATTGCCTCAATCTCATCAATGGTCTTTGCGTTGCCCGGAAGATGAGGAAATGCCACAGTCGGACGCACTTTAGAGAGATCCACCTCTACCACTTCATCATAACAGGCATCTTCATCTGCTTCGTAAATCTTATATTCCTTATCAGAATGTTCCCTGATATAGTCCTCTGCCAGTTTATCTACCGGGAATATCCCATTTTTCGCCCCGGCTTCAATCGCCATGTTTGCCATAGTAAACCGATCGTCCATTGTCAGATTGGCAATCCCGTCCCCGGTAAATTCCATAGATTTGTACAGAGCGCCGTCCACTCCGATTCTTCCGATAATATGGATAATAATATCTTTCCCGCTGACATATCTGGACGGTTTCCCTGTCAGGACAAACTTGATCGCGGAGGGAACTTTAAACCACAGTTCTCCCGTTGCCATTCCGGTGGCAATATCCGTTGTTCCCACACCGGTAGAAAACGCCCCCAAAGCCCCGTATGTACAAGTATGTGAATCAGCACCTATAATGCATTCTCCCGCCACTGTAATTCCTTTTTCCGGAAGAATTGCATGTTCGATTCCCATTTGACCCACTTCATAATAGTGAGACAGTTCCTGCTCTCTTGCAAATTCCCGGAGGGATTTTGAATTCTGTGCTGATTTGATATCTTTATTTGGAGTAAAATGATCCGGCACAAGGACTACTTTATCCTTGTCAAATACTTTTTCCGCCATCTGCTTAAACACCGGAATCGCCATTGGTCCTGTAATATCATTCGCCATGACTACATCCAGTTTTGCTTCGATCAGCTGCCCCGCCTCCACATGATCCAATCCTGCGTGTGCAGCCAGGATCTTCTGCGTCATTGTCATACCCATAATCGTATGCCTCCTTCTTCCTCTATTTCTGTCTTAAACTGTATTTTAACACGGCGTGCCCCTGATTGACAAGGACACTCTTTTTCCTCTTTCATCCACAGCTACTATTTCTACAATGTTTTTCTCTTCTCCATTCTTTCCCGCAGCTCATTTAAAATTTCTCTGTGCTTTCTGGATTCCATCTTAGGGAAAGCCTTTGCCAAACGGCGGCTGACATGAGTACTTGCCGCTGCCAGTTCCTCGTACCGTTTCTTCAGCTCTTCACGGCGCATACGCATATCCCCTCTGATATCTTCTTTCAAATCTTCCTTCAAATCAGAGAACTCCCCATATTTCTCCAGAAATTCTTCTTTCCTGTCCTCTAATCTCTCCAGTTTCTCCACAGCGTCCATCACGTTTTCATGAATATTGATTCCCATTTTGTCAGAAATTTCATGAAGCTCCATCGCAATCTTCTCCATTGCCTCCAGACGTTTGTTCAGCTTGAGTATGCCTGCCGACGTCACTGCAATGTCCACAGCCAACACTATAATAAACAGAACGCAAAGTGTAAGTCCCAAAGGGAACGGCACCAGTTCCGTCAGTTTTTCAGTCATCGGATGAACTATTTTCATGATCACCACACAGGCTGCTCCCCACACAAGAGAAAACAGGAGACAGACATATCCTCCTATATTTAATGGCATTTCCGAATAATCCCACCATTTGTGATGAAATATCTTATCCATGGCATATCCGGTCAGCCATTCAATAAACGTGACTAAAATAACCGAAGCCACATAAAGTAAGACAAGGTGATCTTTCCATGGTTCCAGCAGGATGACGACAGCTCCCACCCCGACTCCATACACCGGACAAATTGGTCCGTTCAAAAATCCTCTGTTTACAAATCTTCTTTCTTTTACACTTGCAAAAGCCACCTCGACACACCAGCCTGTGAACCCATATATAAAGAAATAAACAATCAGTCTGTAAGCCTCCATATGTAATCTCCTTTACTTTTTACTATGGCATAGAGTATACCTTACGTTGTCAGCTGCGTCAAATAGTGGTATAATTTTGTAGCAAAAGATAATTTTTCTCAATTAAAGGAGATGTACAAATGATACTTAAGCAAGGGAGAAATGATCATACTTACAAAGTTTGTGCCATCAACACAGAACATGCGCTGGAACGCCGTCTGGAGGCTCTTGGTCTTACCGAAGGAGCTTTCGTTACAATATTAAACAATAACAAAAAGGGGGCCCTTACTGTTAAATTCCGGGGAACCCGTTTTGCAGTCGGCAGACATATTGCCGAACACATTGAAGTGGAGGAGGTGGGTCCGTCATGTCCAACCCTATCCGCGTAGGATTTATCGGCAACCCAAACTGTGGAAAAACCACTTTATTTAACGCATACACAGGCGCTAATCTGAAGGTTGCCAACTGGCCCGGTGTTACAGTTGAAAAAAAGGAAGGCCGCACCGTCTACCAGGGACAGGAATTTCAGCTGATCGACCTTCCCGGAATTTACAGTCTGACTTCCTATACTATGGAAGAAACTGTTTCCCGTGAATGCATCATGAGTGATGAAGTGGATGTCATTGTAGATGTGGCAGATGCCTCCTGTCTGGAACGAAATCTCTACCTGACTCTGCAGCTTATTGAACTTGGAAAACCTGTCATTCTTGCTTTAAATATGATGGATATCGTAGAGGAACGGGGAATGGAGATCGATCTTCACCGACTTCCTGAAATGTTGGGAATCCCGGTTGTTCCGGTATCGGCAAGAAAAAAAAGCGGGCTGTCCATTTTGCTTCATGCAGTCATGCATCATAAGGAGCATCCGCAGCAAAGCCCGTTCATCCATCACCACCATGGAGAGTCCTCTCACCACAAACATGACCATCATCAGGAATACGCCATGGTTTATCAGGATTATATCGAAGACAAGATCGATCTGCTCATAGACCGGATCTGCTGCATTTATCCCGATCTGGAGGACAAGCGCTGGTATGCCCTGAAATATCTCGAAAAGGACAAAAACGTTATCAATTCTCATCCTCTTGAATTTGAGGATATTATAGACCGTGATTACGAAAAAGACATTATTAATCAGAAATACAATTTTATAGAAGAAATTGTAGATGAGGTTCTCGTCAACAAAAAAAAGAACGAAGCCCGCACAGACCATATTGACCGCTATCTCACCAGCAAATGGCTTGGTCTGCCGATTTTTCTTGCCATCATGGCTCTGGTATTTTTCCTGACTTTTACGATCGGAGATTTTCTGAAGGGCTATTTTGAGATCGGACTTGACAGCCTATCTTCTTTTGCTGAAGAAGGACTTGTCTCTCTCCATGTCAATGCCATGCTCATTTCCCTGATCGTGGACGGAATCATTTCAGGAGTCGGAGGCATCCTCACGTTCCTGCCCAATATTTTTATTTTATTCCTGGCTCTTGCTTTTTTGGAAGACAGCGGATATATGTCCAGAGTCGCCTTTGTCATGGACGACATTATGGGGCATCTGGGGTTGTCGGGAAGAGCTTTTATTCCGCTTCTTCTCGGCTTTGGCTGTTCCGTTCCCGCCGTTATGGCTTCCCGGGCCCTAGAACACAGAAAAGACCGGCTGAAAACCATTTTAATTACTCCATTTATGTCCTGCAGTGCAAGACTTCCGATCTACGTGCTGTTCTCCTCTATGTTTTTCGGAGGCAACGCTATGATCGTCTGTTATTCCATGTATCTTCTGGGAATCCTGGTCGCTATAACTGCTGCTTTTGTCATTTCCAAATTTGACGGCAGCAAAGCAGAACACAATCTGCTGATCGAACTGCCGGAATATAAAACGCCAAATGCCCGCACCATTGCCATCTATGTATGGGAAAAGATAAAAGATTATCTCACCAAGGCCGGAACTGTTATTTTCATTGCCTCAGTGATCATGTGGATACTTCTGAATTTTGGACCGTCAGGATACGTGACCGATATCAGTTTAAGTTTTGGCTCCTATATCGGCAAGGCCATTGTTCCCATCTTCACTCCTCTTGGGCTTGGCTACTGGCAGATTGTTGTAGCTTTGATCGCCGGAATCGCCGCAAAAGAAGTGGTCGTATCCAGCTGCGGCGTCCTGTTCGGCATCCAGAATATTACAACAGCTCACGGAATGTCCGCTATGGCTGCCACTTTGGGCACTATGGGATTCGGCGCTGTCAACGCCTACTCCCTTATGGTATTCTGTCTTCTGTATATTCCGTGTACCGCAACTATTGCAACGATCCGCCGGGAAACGGAAAGCAGACGGATCACCGCCTGCTTTGTCTTCTTCCAGTTTGCTGTCGCATGGGTTATGAGCTTTATCGTCTATCATATCGGTCTTCTTTTTTAAAAACTGCAGTTTTACACAGGGTATTCTGCAATTTTACACAGGGTATAACGCAAATTGACACGTAACACTTTTAAAGTTTGTTACGTGTCAATTTGTATCTACTGTATCTTTTTCAAAAGATTCAGCTTTTTCTTATACGGTGCATAACGCACCGGAATATCAATATGCACTGACTTTTTCATGATACTCTTCTGATGGGTAAAGGTATCGAAGCTGGCCTTTCCGTGGTATCCTCCCATTCCGCTGTTTCCCACTCCTCCAAAAGGCATATGGGATGTAGCAAGATGAACTACCGTGTCATTGATACATCCTCCCCCATAGGAAATATGCTTCAGAATATAAGCCTCTCTTTCCTTTCTTCCGGTAAAAAAATAAAGGGCAAGCGGTTTAGGTCTTGCTGTCACCTGCGCCACTACTTCTTCCAGATCATAGAAAGTCAAAACAGGCAGTACCGGTCCGAAAATTTCTTCCTGCATCACCGGATGATCCCAGCTTACCTGATCCAGAATAGTAGGCTCAATCTGAAGCGTTTCTTTTCTGCTGCCTCCGCCGCATACGACATGAGCATCTTTCGTCAGGCCAAGGACACGCTCATAATGTTTCTCGTTGATCATCTTAGGGTACTCTTCATTCCTGCAGGGATCTGTCCCGAACATCCTGCGGATCTGTTTGGTCATCTGCTTCAGCAGTTTATCCTTCACGCTTTTATGGACAAAAATATAATCCGGCGCCACACAGGTCTGTCCGCTGTTTAAAAATTTTCCCCATACGATTCTCTTTGCCGCCAAAGCAATATCAGCTGTTTCATCTACAATACAGGGACTCTTTCCTCCCAACTCCAGACTGACAGGAGTTAAGTGCCTGGAAGCCTTCTCCATGACATATTTCCCTACATTTACACTCCCCGTAAAGAAAATATAGTCAAACTTTTCACTTAACAGCGCTTCATTTTCCTTTCTTCCGCCCTCAATTACAGTAACATATTTTTTCGGGAACAGCTCTTTTATCATTCTTGCAATCAGAGCCGATGTTGCGGAAGAATAAGCGGAAGGCTTAACTACTGCACAGTTTCCTGCACTCAAAGCTCCTACCAGAGGTGCTATGGTAAGTTGAAACGGATAATTCCATGGGGACATGATAAGCACTGTTCCATACGGTTCCGAATAGATAAACGACCGGGAAGGAAACTGTGTAATGGGCGTTGGCACCCTCTTTGGTCTGGCCCAGCCCCGTAAATGTTTCAATGTATATCTGATCTCTTCTTTCACAATACCGATTTCCGTTGCATAAGCTTCAAAGGGTGCTTTATGAAGATCTTTATGCAGCGCCTCCATGATCGCTTCCTCATTTTTGCCGATCCAATCCTGCATCCGCTCCAGCTGCGCCAGGCGGAAAGCAACATTTTTCGTTTCTCCCGTACGGAAATATTCTTTCTGGCGATTTAAAATCTCTTTATAATTATTGCTCATTTTCTTCCTCCTACCCGCGAATTTGATAATAAATCTCCTTCAACTGATCTTTTTTCATAATCTTCGGTACCGGATAAAGCGGATTTGCCTCTTTAGCCGCCCGTTTTGCCAGCATATCAATATCGTCTTCCAATATGCCGTCCAACTTGTCCGGAATACCCATCCTCTGATTCATCGCTTTGATCTCTGCAATAAAGGCATTGGCCTTTTCCTGATCTGATTCCAGATTCTGTCCTATCTTCACAATATCAGCCAATTCTGCCAGCGATATGTACACAGAACTTCCATATGCTTCCAGCACATATGGGAGGATTACCGCATTGGCAAGTCCGTGGGGAATCCCATACTCTCCTCCCAGACTGTGGGCAATAGCATGAACATATCCGACGTACGCTCTTGTAAAAGCCGCTCCTGCCAGAAACGAGGCTTTCTGCATATTCTCTCTTGCTTCCATGTCTTCCCCGTTTTGATAAGCCTTTTCCAGATTCTTAAAAATAAGCTTCACTGCCGAAACACTGTCTTCGATTGTCTCTTTCGTATTACTTTTTCCTATGTAAGCCTCCACTGCATGGGTCAGAGCATCCATACCTGTTGTAGCTGTAATATGCGGCGGAAGACCTCTCGTAAGCACCGGATCCAGCACTGCATATTTGGGAATCAGTACAAAATCATTCAGCGCGTATTTTTCATGAGTTTTCTCGTCAGTCAGCACAGCTGCAAGGGTCGTTTCGCTTCCGGTCCCTGATGTAGTAGGAATCGCCACAAGAAGAGGGATCGGTTTCCAGATTTTCAGTTCACCCCGCATAGATTGAATTTTTTTGTGAGGCCTTGCCACTCTTGCACCTACTCCTTTGGCACAGTCCATCGGAGAACCTCCTCCGAAAGCAATCAGTGCATGGCACCCGTTTTCCCTGTAAAGCTGCAGCGCCTCTTCCACGTTGGCAATGGTCGGATTTGCCGTAGTTTTATCATAAACAACGCATTGTATCCCTTCTTCGCGTATCCACTGCACCAAAGGCTCATGAAGTCCCAGAGACGCAATTCCCGGATCTGTTACCAGCATAACATTTCGGAATCCTTTCCTTTTTAGCATATCCGGAAGTTTCTTTAAACTGTCCCGTCCTGTAATCAATTTTGGCTTACGCCAAAACGGAACATGATCCATTGCAAATTTCATAATTTTCTGATAGATGCGACACCATAATCTGTACATTTTTTCTTTTCCTTTCTTTCCCTCATTTCATTCCGCCTTACCCCGCCTCCTGCTGCACCTTGGCAGTCCCAAAATATCCTTTGTATTTTCGAAGCATAAGGCAAGGACAGGCCCTTTATCAAAACCTGTCCTCACTGCTCACTGTTTGTTTACTTTTTCAAGGTAAGGAATTTCAATCGGATCAATCGGATTTACAGGGTTTTCGACTTTTCCCTTTTCCTTCCTCTTACGCCGTTTCAAAAGCTCTCCTCCCTTATTGTAAAACCAAAAAGAATATACAAGCAGTTTATTCATTTTTCCAAGCTTATCCTTTGTTGTTTTTCCGTAGAGGCTTCCTCCAACCTCCACCGGAACTTTTTCCCTTATAAGGGAAATCAGCTCTGTCTCACACGTAACATGCCGCGGCAAAATCGTATATCCCATGCCGACACACTCTATTTTGTGAGAATCACTCCCTCCAATACCCGGCTTCTGATATTTCATCGCCAATCTGGCCGCTTTTTCATTGGATTCTTCCGATTCGCAGGCATTAAAAGCTTCGATAAAATCAAATCTTTTTATCGTTTCCGGGGAGCGGAAATACTTTTTCGTATTCGTAAAACTTAAATATTTTTCTCCGCAGGGATGTGCCGGTCCCAATATTCCCCCGTGCCGGTGGACAAAGTCGATCAGCATGTTCACCGGCATTCCTTTCAGCTCCAGCAAACGCATCTTAACCCCTTCAGGCATTACACAGATAATATGTCCGGCATCGCATGTATCATACTCAATACCTTTCAGAACTACAAAATCTTCGTGTTTCTTTCCCTTCATTTCGTATTTCCAGTGCCTGTAGCCTTTATATGTGTCATGATCTGTGATCAGCATTCCGTCGAAACCTTCAGCTTTCAGTTTGCTAATATAATCATCCAAGCTTACTTTACTGTCAATAGATCCTTCCTTCACATGACAATGCATATCCAATTTCATAAGTAAGCCTCCTTTGCTCTTTCCGTTTAATATATCCCTTAAAACTGATTTTATTATAGCACAAAGAGGCAAAAAAACCTATACTCTTCTTTCTCCGGTATGTTTCCTGGACGAAAAGCGGATCATTCCAAAACCGGCCATCCACACTGCCATGCACACACTCCAGGAAAGTTCCGTTTCTGTAAATCCAAATAAAATCGCCGCACCTGTAGATAAAACCAATCCAATTATCAGTAACAAAATTCTGCTTATCCTATACATAGCAAACACCTCTCTTCCTATGAACTGACTATAGCAAAAGAGGTGTGCAATAAAATGTACTTGCTTTTATATTTTCAAATTTTTCCGTTCTATTCTATAAAGGTTATGTCATCGTCGTCCTCATCATCTTCACTTTCCCTGACAGAATCCTCGTCATCTGGCGAACTCTTTTTTTCTCCATCCTCATCGTCCAGAAGCATTCTGGCTCTCTCAACTTCTGTTTCCATGGATTCCTTCTCACGGAAACTCTCAGAATACAGTCTTTCCTTCTTGCCGACCTCCCGTGATTTCATCATAAACTGTATAACAAGACCGATCACAGCCAGCACAAGACTGGCCAGGACTGTAATAAGGAAACTTTCAGCAAGCCCTGTCAGTTCTGCTGCTGAAATACCGGCAATAAATCCGCCTGCGACCGATGAAATAATAATGATAATAGGATCCAAAAAAATCGCTGTGATAATACCAAGGATCAAACCCGCTCCCAGACAGATAAAAGCCGTCAGTAAAGAATCAGGCGTAAACGTTATCAAAGCCGCTCCTGCCCCCAGCATCAACAGCCATACAAACGCTCCTACTCTGTACAAAATCGCCGACAGACATGCCAAAATTACCGCAAGCGCTCCTGCCGCAATAAGCATGACAGTACCTTCCAGACCAAACATAATTCCTGCTGCCAGGCCAATAACCGCTCCTGCAAGCGCTCCTGCCAATGCAGCCAGGACTCGTATCAATTTCAATCCAAAAAAGCAGATGAGAAGTCCGATTACTATCCCGGCAATCATGGAAGCGGTACTATTCTGTATAACAGACTGCAAATCATAAATAATCTCTTCCGGCTCCCCACCGGACACCTGGTTTATGATAGATATTAATTCGTTCATAAAATTCTCCTTTGTCCCTTTATTAATTATCTGCGAGAGTATTATAACACTTTTTTGCATTTCTGTTAACCCTGTAAATGCATCTGGAAAGATCCCCCTCCTATATTTTTAATCATTAATAGAGATGGGCATCAATTGTATTTTCAATCAACACCCATCTCTACTTCTGTGGTTCAATCATTCTTTTTCCTTTCTCTACATATGTAGTAAAAAATGATTTTTGTTTTTTTATACTGATCTTTATTCCTTTCATCGTATGGTCTTTACTGTCCATCATAACCTTCTTCATACTAATATTCTTCCAAATACTTTCTCAATACTCTGACTTTCAATATCAACCTTTTTGGATTTCATTTATAAAGCATCAGTACAAATAGCTTAATTTTTTGGTGGTCCGTACCTCCTTTTCTTAAACTACCGAAATAATAAACCTACTCAAAACATTTAGCACTGCTTTTATGTTTTTTCCTTTGTTTATTATTTATGACATTATATTACCATTGGATCTTGATTTTGTCAATATATTTTTCAAAAAAATATTAATTTTCTTTTTTCAGTTTTATATTTGTATTAATTTTCTGAAAATTTTAAATATTTCCTCCAACAAATACATTTGCAGCGGCGGAGAAATCCATCGCTGGTCTGATCTCCTGACTAAGGTTTCTCTTCTCTCTTTCCTGTTTCTTTTCCCGATCAACGTTTTCATCAAAAATGCTTCAGACAATCCCACAGATCTGCAAAATCTTCTGATCCGTAAAAGTGCCTGAAGCATATATTATTCGTCCATAATATAAATAACCCGAATCCGGCTTCTGATACCGACTTTCATTTAATACTGAACAGAACCAGTGTCTGTTCCGTTTACTACATAGTAAACAGCCCCGTCCTCCGGCTTAATGTACAGCGCAATATCTTTGATATCTCCGACTTTCTTTTTATTTTCCTTTGTCCATGCTTTCTTAACGGCAGCGATCATATCCTTTTCTTCTACCTGTCTTCCCATGTACTGTACATAAGTTTTTATCTTAATTTCCTTCTTGGCAGCAGATTTTTTAGCTGGTTCTTTCTTGGCTGGCGCCTTTTTCTCCGTTGCTTTTTTGACAGTTTCCTTTACTGTCTCTTTTGCTGCAGATGTTTTTTTCACTGTGTCTTTTTTTGTTTCGGCTTCTTTTGTTTTTGCATCAACTGTCTCTGCCTTTTTTACAGTGTCAGCCAGAACATTAACCGGTACCTGTTTCGTTTCTTTTACGGCAGTTTTCGTTTTTGCTGTGGATTTTGTAGCCATTTCAATTCCTCCTAGATCTTTTTGCTTCCATAATACATTTTCTATTTCTGCCTGATCTCGTTTAGTCGTCAATATTATATCACACTATTTCAAAATTGCAATCTCTCCTGACTACTGCTGTGAAAACTGCTCATTTTTCAGACTTTTCCCATCAAACTCTTAGTGTTTCTGCCGACAAAGCCTACTTCCCTGTAGTGATATATTTACGCAGCACTCCTGCTACATTGCTGATCGGCATAGACTGAAGCCAAATCTTACCCGGCCCGCTGATAATCGTATTGAAAATTCCTTCTCCGCCAAATACCATATTTTTCACTCCCGGAACGGATTTGATCTCCATACTGCAGCTTGCCGTCATTGCCGCCAGATGTCCGGTATCTACAACAATCTGCTGTCCCATCTGCAGCTCATATTCCACCACATGTCCGTCAAATTCTGCAAATACAATACCCTGTCCGCTGATTCTCTGCATAATAAAGCCTTCACCACCAAACAGGCCGGCGCCAAGTTTTTTATTAAAAAAGATGGACAGCTCTACGCCTGCCTCCCCTGCAAGAAATGCATTTTTCTGCAGAATCATCTCGTTACCCGGTGAAATTTCAAAGGCTTTGACAGATCCCGGAAAACTGGATGCAAACGCGATCATTCCCGGTCCTCCTTCTGATGTATAAATATTCTGGAAGATCGCTTCACCGGAAAACATCCTTCCGAATGCTTTGCCAACCCCGCCATTAGTAGATGTTTCCATTTTCATATTCGGTGACATCCAGGCCATTCCTCCGCCTTCAGTCACAATTTTCTCTCCGCCCTCCAGTTCACAGATAACTACCGGAAGTGTTTCGCCCTGAATTTGATATTTCATGCTTTTTCCTCCTCATAATAATTGTATTCTGATTTTAGAATACTATCCCGTCTCTATTCTGTCAATCACACAATCAAAAGACAACTCTGCTTCCCTTACAAAATATTTCAAATCTCTACGTCAAATGGAAGATGATCCAGCACATCCCTCTGCACATCTATGCCAGGGTACGCTTCGATAAGTTTCAGACCTTTGGGCGTTAAGCGAAATACACAGCGTTCCGTCACATACAGAACTTTTTGCCCATTGGCGATAGCTCTCTTTGCCGAAAAGCTCACAGCGGATACTTTCTTCACAAATTTGGGAATCGTACCTTCCTTTTCAATAGTCACAACCCCCTTTTTCTGCGAAACCTCCAGCCCTTTTGTGTCAAAAGTCAGACAAAACACTACCGTAGGGGTCTTGGCCGTGATATTGGCAAAACCTCCTATTCCCGCAAATGCCCCCGGTCCTCTGTGCGCATTTACATTTCCCTGACAGTCCACCTCCAAAGCTCCCATGAAACAGATGTCCAGCCCTCCGCTGTTGTAAAGATCAAACTGGTTCGCCATATCGTAAACGGAAGCAGCGCCGATCATAGCTCCAAAGGCCTCTCCAGACACCGGAAAACCTCCGATCCCGCCAGACTCTACCGTCAGCGTCACCATATCCAGTATTCCGTTTTTACGTGCGTGCCTGGCCACCATTTCCGGAATGCCGATCCCGATATTAACAATATCATCTACCCGCAGTTCCTTGGCTGCCCGGCGGCCGATGATATTGCCTGCAGCAGCGCTGCCGGATTTTTTAGCGGAGACAGTATCGATCTTCTCGCTCCAGGTATTCCAGTCCTCGTAAGGAATCTCAAAGCTTCCCGTAAGAGCAGTATAAGCCTCATTCCGTTCTTCCGGTTCCGCCACCACAATAGCGTCCACCAGGCAGCCCGGAATAATAGCATTCCTGGGCCTGGATGGCGTATCCACCAAACGGTCTACCTGGACGATCACCCGTCCGTGATTGGACTTTACTGCCTGACAGATGGACAGGGCATCGCCGGACATGAACATATCGTCAAAAGAAATATTTCCCTTTCGGTCTGCCGCAGTCCCCTTTATAAGAGCAACCGTAATCTTAGGCAGCTTATAATAGAGGAACTCCTCCCCATCTACCTCCACATATTTTACAAGAGAATCATCAACGGAGAGCCGGTTGATCCCCGGACCTTCCCTTCTGGGATCCACGAAAATATCAAGCCCCACCTTGGAAAGAGCACCAGGCAGCCCGCCTGCCTGTGCCCGGATGGCATGGGAAATACACCCCAGCGGCAGGTTATATGCTTCAAAACGGTCCTCCATCACCAGCTTCTTGGTACTTAGCATCGCTCCGAAATGGCCGCAGATCAGCCGGTCTACTGCTCCTTCCCGAATATACCCTTCCGCATTCCGGTTCTCATCCCACAGGCCAAAACCGGCGCTGGAGATCATAGTCAGATGACTGGGGGACCGCATCCTCTGATATCTTCTATAAAGGGCCTCGTGAAGTTCCACCGGATTCTCGATTCCCACAAAAGAATTGACGCAGATACAATCGCCGTCCCGGATCAGGCGGATTGCCTCGTCAGAGCTCATTATCTCGTACATAAACAATCTTCTCCTCATAACTCTTTCGTACTTTTCTACATATTTTATTACATTCAGAGGAGCCTGTCAAAGTCCGGTATGTACAAAAGCTTTTAGCCCTTTTACCCAAATACCTGTTTTCCGATAACACTTATACCTAGCAATCCGAAAAAGCCGCAGCCCACAAGTCCTCCTAAAATTTCACCCCAAGTCATATCAGCATCTTTCCCTGAAATTTTCTCAAACAACGCGCATATACATCCAAAGAAACCCAGGATTGACAAAAAGCAAAAGCCCGTAAGTACTATATTTATTAAAAATACAATCCCACTTCCGAATTTTTCCCATGCTGCCGCACCAATAAGCACTACTATCATCAGTACCCAAACTGGGATTGTGAAAAACCAAACTATCATGCTATTTTCTCCTTTTCAAATCATTCTACTTCAAGAGAAAGATTCTCTCCTGTTTCAACATTAATATAAAAACATTCTCCATTCTCCGCATTAACCGCAATCCTTCCATTCTCACACTCTCCTACGCAATTAATATTAGCAGGAATACGTACAGACTCTTTTCCATTGCTGTCAACAAAGATTGTCGTCGTTTCATCAACCGCTACTCTTATCATACCCTCGGAAACTTCCCCATATATAATCGGAATCTGATCTGAAAAATCATGATTATAACAATGAATAGGTTCAAAGAGGAAATTTCCTTGTTCGTCTATCATTGTTACGTAATCTCCGTCTACCCCTTCAATATACAGAGCACTCAACCCATTTTCATAATTCAGTTCCTCCTGATTAACTTTTATATCTGCAATCCTGTTTTCATTTATCAGAGTTCCATTTAAATCAAAAGTCCAGATGACAAAATCTCCCTCCTCCATTCCGCTCACAATCACGGCATCATCCGATAATGTTATATTCCGTCCATATTCGTAATAGTCTCCATAATCAACTGTCGAGGTTCCTCGGTCTTTATACAATATCCAACCTGAAAGCATCATATTATTTTGATAGTCAGTAAATCCTTCCATGTCTTCATAGTAAATCCCTTGGTTCGCATCAACCACTACTTCTTTGTATTCAAAATCTACAATACCGTCTTCACATTCTTTAGGATAAGGTAATTCTTCTCCGCATACTTTCGCAAATTCTTCACTTACAGGAATAACTTCATTCCCATAACCGTCAATTACACCCATTTTTGCTGTTTTCTGCTGATATCCTGACGGTTGTTCCAACACCATCATATATCCGTTTCCAATTTCCTGTCCCTGGTACTTTTCCGGCAAACTATAGATGATTTCTCCGTTTCGATCAAATGCGTTATTGTCGATCCAAATATATTCTCCTTCCTGGTCTATACTATTATACCCACTGCTGCTGTCCTGAGGATATTCAAACAGCTTTTGCCCATTTACATCAATGACATTTATTCTAATATCTGAACTGGAATTTGTATTCATCATTTTTACATATGCAATTCCATTATGAAAACTACTTCCCTCGACAGGTATCCAAGTTTCTTCCTCGCCATCTTGTATTTCTTCTACTTCTTCCTTTTCCCACTGCTCATTTTTTTCATTACATCCCACTAACGTCATTGTGCAGAGGAACAGCACGCTCATTAACACTCTCTTTTTCATACTCAATACTACTCCTTCTCAAATACTATTGGCTCTCCGCCATAATTATCAGTTTCAACTACAGAGTCTCTATACCCTGTCATAGTCAATTCTAATTCTGTATCGCTGAGAAATTCATAATCGAATGTCCCATATATGGTATCTCCCCAACTATCCGTAGTGATAATAACTATCTGTTGGCTGGACTCATGCCATTCATACGAGGCATTTTGTTCTTCCCCATCTGTTATCATTTTTGCATCACCGAATGTATCTTTTTCACTGTCCGGCGAATAAAAAACAAAGCCATTCCCTTCCCCATCGTTCCAATTGCCCTCCAACTTATCCAGATCACTGCTTCCGCATCCCACAAGAAGAGTTCCAGCAAGAAATATACTCGCTAATGCAATTTTCATTTTCATATCATTCCCTCCTTCAAAATATAACCATATAGGCATATATTAGCCTATATAGTTTATTATAATATATCATTCTCGTCTATATAATTCAAGTATATATAAACTACAAAGGCGGTGTGACAAGTGGATTACTATATGATCGGTCAGAGAATACGAAAATTTAGAAAAGCTCATCCCTTTTCACAAGAAGAATTGGCTGAAAAAGTCGGCATCTCAACTACACATATGAGTCATATCGAAACTGGTAACACAAAATTAAGTCTGGCAGTTTTGGTAAAGCTTGCCTTGATATTGGAAGTCAGCACAGACGATATTTTGTTTGATTCTCCAGCCGGAAATAAAAGCGACCTTATGAAAAAAATCCAAAGTTCGCTGGAACAGTGTACTCCGCAAGAGTTATCAATTATCCTTGATCTTGTAGCAGCCACTAAAATTTCTCTCAAAAAGTATCTATAAAAAATGATTTTCTCCTATAAGAAAAAAGCTGCAAAGAGGAGAATACCAGATGAAACCATTTATCATTTACCTTATTTTTATTAATATCCTTACCTTTTTCGTCTATGGCCTGGACAAGCACAAAGCCCGGAAAAACAAATGGCGTATTCCCGAAAAGCAGCTGTTCTTCCTGGCTTTTATAGGGGGAAGCATAGGCGCAGAAGCGGGGATGCTCTGTTTCCGCCACAAAACAAAACATCCCCGCTTTATGATCGGCATCCCTGCCATCTTCCTTCTTCAATTGTGTCTTTTATTCGGAATAGCGTATGCGGTCAATTAGGCTCATCCTCTCTTTTAAGCATAGAAAAAGGACGCATCCGCCTTTGGACACGTCCTCATATTTCTGTGATTCTTATTCTATCTGTTTTGTATATGTTTCATTTCTTTTCTCTGTTTCTCCCGATCTTTGGAAAGTTTCAAAGCCAGACTGCGGACTCTTTCAAAAGATTCCTGTTCGCTTTTCAACAAAACATAGACCATTTCTGAGAGATCTTCTCTTTTGTCATACCTTCTGAATGCTTCTCTGTACTTCCCGGTCGGCGGGATTGAGACCGGCAGGAAACCGCTGTTGATCAACTGCTGATTTATGATCATCCTCCCGGTCCTGCCATTCCCATCTAAAAAAGGATGGATCCGTTCAAAACGGACATGACTGGCTGCAATCTTTTCAAAAATCTCTTTCACAGTCGCCGCCTCTGTATTTGTCTCCCTGATCCATTCTTTCATGAGCGCCGGAACATCCTGCGGATCCGGCGGGTAGTATACGGCTTCAGACAGATTTCCAATGTAAACTGTGGTTTCTCTATATTCTCCCTGCATATGTCTGATATAGCCATTCGCCTGCCTGATCCACTCTTCATCAATGGTTTTTTTTACAAATGGAAGCAGCATTTTCTGAATTGCATAGTAAGCATTTTTTGCATCTGTATATTCAGCATAGGTATGGTTCGATCTTACTTCATCATAATCAATCACAGCGATCGTTTCTTCCAGTGACAGGGTATTCCCCTCAATTGCATTCGTACTCCATGAAAATCTCCTGGCAAAATCTTCCGTAAACGGCTGACTGATCAGTGGGTTTTCCAAATGCTGAAAGATTTCTTCTTTTTCTGCTTCAATCTGTAAGATCCGATTTTCGTTGTCAAATAATGGCATGATATCTGCCTCCCAATATAAAATAAATAGCGGTCTCGGGTAAAAGAGACACCCTTACATTTTTGATTCTTTCTCTTCACAACAGTATACCACACAACTGCCTGCTTATCTATCAGAAAGAATATTCTGTCTTTTCCATACTGCTGCAATTGCGTCTTTTATTCGGAATAGCGTATGCGGTCAATTAGGCTCATCCTTCGGAAATTCCTGGAAATTACGTAAGTGAGAATAAGCTGAATGAGCGCTACCGCTGCAGCAAGTATCACTGCCGGAAGAATCGGGTAATGGTAGGACGTTACATTCATCAGATTATTCACTTCCATATAATGGAACACGCCATACCCTGCCGCGCTTCCGATTCCCAGCGCAACAAGCAGCGTACCTGCCGTATAGAAAGCTCCCTCCATCTGCAGCATACGGATCAGCTGCTTTTCAGAAAGGCCAATGGCCTGTATCATGCCCAGTTCTCTTTTTCTTGTGTAGATGCTGTTGATCATCGTGTTGATCAGATTCATCACCCCGATCCCGCCGAGGATGGCAAGAAACGCATATCCCAGCAGACTTATGATCTGCATTCCGCTTCTCCATGTATTCAGATGTTCATCATAGGTGTCTGTTTCCAGATAAGGACTGGTGGAAGCCAGCGCATCGAGCTGCCTGAAAGCTTCTTCTTTCTGATCAGGATCCACTGTAATAACACAGGTGTCATTTAAATTTGCGGAAGTATACTCCGCCAGCACGCTGTCCGGCAAAAGGAATCTGCTGCTTAATATACCGCTGGGAAGCTCCGTAATTCCCGCAATTTCAAATGTCTTCTCTACCGTACCCTGATCGGTGATTATGGAGATATCCAATGAATCCCCCACTCCAAGCTCCGGGAACCAGTGCGCCACATTATCATCCATCACAATCTTGTCTCCCTTTTCCAGCTCTTCATAGGTTACATCCCCCTCTATAAGTCCGTCCTCGATCACAGAGGCATAGGATGGATCAACCCCCTGGATACCGGGCGTTAATATTTCCCCTTCAGGATCAAGCTCTGTAAGGGTACCGTAGATCATCGTCTTAACCTTCACCTCTTCCACACCGGAAATCTGCCGAATCCGGCTGATAAATTCGTCGCTTAAGGGATTATTCTGCATCAGGTTCTTCCAAGAGCGGTCCGGATTCATCTTATCATTCTCCCAGCTGTCCACGTAAATTTCGTAATCACCTTCAAATTCTTCCTTGGCAATCTCCTTTGGATCTGCACAGTGGATCACTGTTGCCACTACCATAAAGAGGATCCCGATCACTCCCATTGCAACAACCGTAAGTACGGTACGCTTTCTGTTTCTGCTTAAGTTCGCTCTTGTCAAGCGTGAAAGGCTAAGTTCTGTAAAGCCTTTCCTCTCCTTCTTTTTCCCCGGCTTTTCTCCGTTGTAACGCATAGCCTCCACCGGCGAGATCTTTGCCGCCAGATTCATCGGTTTTACAAGAGATAAATACACCGTAACTACCACAGCAGCGATCGTAATGAGATACAGCCACCAGTGAAGGAATTGCACATCGCCGCTTTTCAGCAGGTCGATACAGAGCTGATTGAATCCCGGTTCACTGTATCTTGTCTCAATACCGGTAGAAATCTCAAACATGGTCTCTACAATGGGCCTTGCAGTAAAACTTCCGATCAAAAGGCCAAGCGGCAGCGCAATAACCGTTACAAAAACCCCTTCCCGGAATACCATCTGCCGGATCTGGCGCTTCGTTGCCCCGATCGCTTTCAGACGCCCGTATTCCTGTACTTTGGGAGTAATCGTAATGTAGTAAATGCTGTAGATAGTCAAAATGCCTGCTGCCACCACCACCAAAATGATACACGCTATCCCTGCATAGGAAGCAGGATCCACATAATTTGCCAGCAGATAGGAATTATTCATAACAACATTGTCTTCAGAGACATCGAAATCTTCCGCAATATTCTTTGCCTCTTCCTCGATGGCGTCTGTTGTTTCAATGCTTCCCGACACATTCTGCAGACGGAACATGACACGATATTCTCTCTCTTCTGCCGGTATCACACTTCTCATGTAATCCAGGGAAAAGAGGGCTGCATAGGATTTCTTCTCTTCGTTAATATCTGCCTTTAAAAAACCGCTGATCTGAAAAGTATCTTCTGTCTGATAACCCAGGCCTCCATCCTCTACCAGCTGGAAAGGAAGAGTAATCTCATCTCCCACCCGTGCGTCCTCCAGACCATATTCTTCCAGCATCTGCCTGGGCAGCGCAATATCTTTCTCTCCAGACGGGAAGGTTCCCTCTTCCAGCTCTATCTTATTGTAGCTGATCCCCAAACTGTCCATGGCAAGAAACAAAATATCTGAATCGTCATCCACGCCATAGGCAAAATCCTCCCGGATTCCCATATCTTCAATCAGATTATGGGCTTTCAGCTTCTTTACATTTTCTTCGGAAACCTGCCGGTACATAACATGGTAAGTGGGATAGTATTCATTGACTGCCGCAAATTGCACAGATATTGTTCCAAATCCTATCGACAGAACCGAGAAGATCAGAAGTGTGGTCAGTAAAATGGCCACACCGCTTATGATATTTCTCGTACGGTTCAGTTTTAAATTGGCAAATGCCGTCCTTGTTACTGTCTTCATGCTCTCACCACCTTACCGTCCTCGATCAGGATCATCCGATCTGCCATCTGCGCGATCGTCTCATCGTGGGTGATCATTACAAGCGTCTGTCCATATTCTGTCACACAGCTCTTCAGGAGACTGACTACTTCAATCTCATTTTTGGAATCCAGATTTCCTGTCGGTTCGTCTGCCAGGATAATAGCCGGACGTGAAGCAAGCGCGCGGGCAATAGCAACTCTCTGCTGCTGACCGCCGGACAGAGTGCTCGGCAGCGCATGGAGTTTATCCTCTATTCCAATACGGCGGACAATACTCATCACAAAATCCTGATCTACCTTTCTCCCGTCCAGTCCAATGGGGAGAACAATGTTTTCCCACACATTCAGAGATGGAACCAGATTATAGCTTTGGAAGACAAAACCGATCTTCCTCCTGCGAAATACTGCCAGCTTTTCATCTTTCAGCTTGAAAATATCTCTGCCCTCGATCAGCACTTTTCCGGAATCCGGCCGGTCCAGCCCTCCCAGCATATGAAGAAGCGTACTTTTCCCGGAACCGCTTCTCCCGACGATGGCTGCAAACTCTCCCGGGATGATCTGAAGATCGGTATGATCTATAGCCTTGACAAGGTTATCCCCTGTCCCGTAATACTTTACCAAATCTACTGTTTCTAATATTGCCTTCATGTAATATGCCTCCTTCTTCGGTTCTGGCATCATTATATCTTTCCAGACTTACAGGACACTTACAGAAACCATAACAAATTTGTAAGAAAAAGGGACAGACTTATGAAGCTCTGTCCCGCGGCTTATCTTTATAAAGGAAGAGTCACAATAAAATTGCTCCCGCTCCGCTGTCCTTTTCTGACACTGATCGTTCCTCCCTGATCTTCCAGTATTTTCCTGGAAAGGTAGAGACCTACTCCTGAACCGTCCATCGCCTTAACCTTCTCACTCTCTCCCCGGAAAAATCGCTGAAAAATCTTGTGCATCTCGCCGGAAGGGATGCCGATTCCCTCATCCTCCACCTCGATCATAATATAGGAAACCAGTTCCGTTACTTTTATTGTGATCTTCGTACCTTCTCCGGAATATTTCACTGCATTGTCCAGAATATTGACAAACGCCTCACCTGTCCACTTCGGATCATGCAGGATCTGGCGATCCTCAAATTCCTCCATGGAAATATCTATGTTCCGGCGGTACGCTTTCATATAAACCCTGCTGACCGCCTGGGTCAAAGTGCTTCGAAGACTGGCTCTCACAGGAGAAATACGGATCATGTCCGCTTCCAGCCGGGAAAGGTGAACAAAGGAATCAAGAAGAGTTTCCAGTTTTGCCACTTCCTCTGCCTCCCTGGCAGTAAATTCATCTTTCTCTTCTTCCGTCAGCTCTGTAGACTGTGTCAATTCATAGCTCATTTTCAAAGCAGCCATAGGAGTCTTCAGCTGATGAGAAATGTCGGTGATCAGACTTTTTGTTTCCTGTTCTTCTCTTCGCAGTCTTTCTTCTGTCCGGTCAAAGCTCATTTTCAGCTCTTTCAGCTCTTCTTCCAGGCGCTGTTTTTCTTCTGTCTCCCGCTGGCGCTGCTTTGCACTTCCCGCTCCGATCAGCGCCACCCCTAAGGAGCCAAGGAGAAAAACACCTCCCATGACTGCCGCATATCCTCCGATTGTCTGAAAAAACCGTATATCCGCTGCACGGTAGCCATACCGTTCCAATATTTCCTGTCCGGCGGACGCCTCTCCTTCGGACGCCTCTCCTTGAAAGATCTCCACATACTCCGCTTCGCGGCCGGGATCCAGAGATACAAGGGCCCCAAGTTTCCTCTCTTCTTCCTTTTGCACGGCATTTCCCGCCGCAATGAATAGAATTCCTTCTGCCAGCAGAACAAGAAAAAGCAGCCCTGCTATCAGAGCTACTCTTTGAGACTTTCTTCTGTCCATATATATCCGAGCCCCCTCACATTCCGAATATAGTCATTCCCGATCTTCGATTTCAGCCTGCTGATATTAACCGGAACTGTATTTTCATCCACAAACTGCCCGTCCAGATCCCATACTTTCTCAAGGATCTGTTCTTTTGATACAATCTGCCCTGCATTTTCCAGAAGGAACAGCAAAAGCTGCAGCTCTTTTTTACTCAAGGAAACAGGTTCCTTATTTTTGTATGCCTTCATCTCACTGTAATTCACGGAAATTTCCCCTGACCGGATCAGTGCACCATCACTGCCCAGACGTCTCATAAACGCATGAACCTTGGAGACCAGCACCATAAGACTGAAGGGCTTTGTCATATAATCATCCGCCCCCAGATCATAAGCATTTACCATATCGATCTCCGAATCAAGCGCAGTGAGGAACAAAATAAATACATTGCTTTTTTTGCGGATTCTGGCGCAGAAATCCAGACCGCTCCCGTCAGGGAGGTTGACATCACATATAACAAGATCGATCCTGCCGGGTACAAAAAGTTCTTCTGCCTCCTTCAGGGAGAAGGCAGAAGATACTTCATATCCCTCTTTTTGCAATTTCAGTGTAATTCCATGATTCAGATTTTTGTCATCTTCCAGCAATAGTATCTTTTTCATTTAAAATGTCCACTCTTTTTCCCGAAATCCTACTAAAATCCTGTTATCATCGATCAGAAGAGGACGTTTTACCAACATTCCGTCGCTTGCCAGAAGCTCTATTTTCTCCTCATCGCTCATGGCGTCCAGCTTATCTTTCAGTCCCAGTTCCCGATATTTCATTCCGCTGGTATTGAAAAATTTTCGGATCGGATATCCGCTCCTTTTGATCCATTCTGTCAGCTCTTCTTTTGTCGGATTATCCTCTACAATATGACGGTCCTCAAATGTCACTTTGTGTTCCTCTAAATATTTTTTTGCACGCTTGCAAGTAGTGCATTTTGGGTATTCAATAAATAGCATGCTATACTCCTTTCTCCTTTGATCTGTAAATTGCCTCCAGAGCGTCCACGATTCCCTCTACTCCCATGAGGCTGGCATTGAACAGGATCTGATGAGATTCTATGCTCCCCCAGTCTCTTCCTGTATGTGCTTCGTAATAAAGTTTCCTCTCCCGATCCGTCCGTTTGATCTTGTCCCACGCCTGCTTTTCCGTCAGCTTGTATATGCGTGAGATTCTCCGGATCCGGTCCTCTTTGAATGCATGGATAAACACGTGGATACAGCTGCTGTAATCACCCAGTATATAATCCGCACATCTTCCAACAATAACGCAGGAGCTGCGGTCAGCCAGTTTCTTCACAAGTTCTGTCTGTACCCGGTACATACGATCACTTAGTGGTTCTGTATCTTCCCCGCTCATAAATGTGGTATAATCACCCAAATTCACAACATAGGCAGACAAAAATCTTCCCAAAACTGTCTCATTGAGGTTTTCGGCTGCTTCATTGCTGATTCCGATTTCCTGGGCTGCCATATGGATTAAATTCTTATCATAAAGAGGGATATTCAGTCTCTGGGCAAGCATATTCCCGATCTCATGCCCGCCGCTTCCAAACTGCCGTCCAATGGTAATGATGGTATTCTCCGTCATATGAATCAGCTCCTTTTCTATTTATTTTCTTGCCTTTATTATACTTCACCTTACAGACAATATACAAGGGGAATCGCTGTCTCTTCCGGCAATAATGTCACAGACTCCAGCGTACATGACTTCCCTTTTTTGTCTTTGTCACAATAAGCTGCTTGTCAATGCTCTCCTTCAATTCCGTAACATGGGAAATAATACCGATCATCCGATCCTCACCTGCCAGGTTCCTCAAAGTTCCAATTGCCTGCTCCCTGGAATAATCATCCAGAGAGCCGAAGCCTTCGTCCACAAACATAGTCTTCATCTGGATACCTCCGGCGCTTCTTGAAATAGCATCCGACATGCCCAGCGCCATGGAAAGCGCGGCCATAAAAGATTCTCCGCCTGATAAAGTACGTACATCTCTGACTTTTCCGGTTTCCATGCTGTAAACATCCAGGTCAAGGCCGGCATTGCCCCGCATTCCCAGATCTTCCAGGGCACGGCATTTCAAAAGAAATGCCCCTCCTGTCATGATATTCAGTCTCTGATTTGCAAATCCAATGATCTGTCTGAAATACTGTCTTTGCACATAGGATTCAAAATCTATTTTTACCGCTCCGGAAAGATTGCCGTTTGCAGTCTGATCCAGAGTGCCAAGACAGGTATAGTCCTCCTGAAGCTTTTCGAGTTTTTCACAGATCTTCTTTAAATGCTCCCGGACGATCCTGTTATTTTCGTTCCGGCTGTACCAGATTTTCTGCTCTTTTTCCAGCTCTTCTTTTTTATCTTCCATGGAACGCTTCCGTTCTTTCATTTCTGTTGTATCCTGCTCCGTCTTTCCTTCCAGCGCTCTCTGCCACGTATCTTGCCGGCTCTTTGCCTCAATGCATCTCTGACCGTAATCATCGTACTCTTTCTGCAGCCTTGTTTTGCTCTCTTCGTCCAGAAGGCTTTCGATATATGCCTCTTCGTCCGAAAATCCCTCCTCTTCCAGCGTCTCCCGGAACTTACAGAGCAGCGCTTCCTTTTCTTTTGCCGCCCGTTCAAGCTCCTTGATGCGCGCTTCTTTTTCTCCTTCAAGACGGCTTCTTTCCTGTTCCAGACTCCTTAGACAATGATCTGTTTCCTGAATTTTGAGACGATATTCTTCCATCTGCATGTAGACATCTTCCTGACATTTTACCAGGCCCTTCTGTTTCTCCTCCAGTTCTTCCCGCCTTTTGACCGCTTCTTCTGCCTCTTCCCTCTCTTTCCGTCTCTCTTCGAGAATTTCTTCTTTCCTTACTGTCTCCTTTTCCAGAAAAGCTTCCATAAGAGCCGCCTCTTCCGGGAGGTCAGGAGTCACCTTTTTGCCTTCTTCTGTCACAACTTTGACAGCGGCGCTGTAAGCCTGACCGGCTTCCAGAAATTTCTGCTGGTATTCATCCTTCTTACGTTCCGCCAGATCCCGCTTTTTCCTTGCTTCCCTTACATCTTCCTGCGAAATGGGTTCACCGGTAAGTACCGCCGGCGAAGGATGATGAAGGGAACCGCACACCGGGCAGGGCGTTCCCTCTTCCAGTCCGCCCGCCAAAATCCCTGCCTGCTCTTTGAGAAATCTTTCATTTTTCAGAAAATACTCTTTCATGGCTTCTTCATAAATGCCTTTGCCCTCTTCCAGGTCATTCCAGGTCTTTTGTTTCTTTTTTTCCAGCTTGCGAAGATCCGGAAAACGCTCTAAGATCACCCGGATCTGGCGGATTTTTTCCTGCGCTTCCTGTTCTCTTGTTCTGCTAAGAGTAAGACGGACCTTGTCGTCTTTTCGCTTTTCCAGCTCTTCTGTCAGGGCAGCTGCCTGCTGCCGGAACTTTTCATAAGTCTGTCTGCCTTCTTCTAACTTCTGTTCTGTCTTACTTTTCCTCTCCGTCTCTTCTTTGCCCTCCCGGTTCTTTTCCTCTCTTATCATCTCCAGCTGACGGATCGATTCTTCCAGCTCTTTTTCCCGTCGGGAGCTTTCCTCAAAAAGGCGGTATACACCCTGTACCTTTTCTGCCTGCCCGCACCGCTCCAGCTGCTTCTTTACTTCCTCCATCCGGTCTTCCTGGGCCTGCAGATCTCTTACTTCTTTCTCTGCCTCCGCGTATCTTTGGAAATTTTCATTTAACTGTTCTGCCTTTGCCAGGTCTTCGTTCAGCTGCTCCAACGCTTCCTGTATCTTTTTTGCTTCTTTTAGAATGCCCTTTTCTCTTCCTGTCCCTTCTTTCAGAATTTCTTTTAAGATCTCCTGTCTGTCCTGCGGCAGAACTGCCTCCCGGATCCGCTCTTTATATTCGCCTTCATCCGGATAAAAAATATGGGAAACCTCCTGTTCCTCCGACTTCTTTGCATCCTGGATCTGCCCGTATAAAGCCCGCGCTTTCTCCCTAAGTTTCCTCTGGATCTGTGCAAATACATCTGTCTGAAAAATGCGGGAAAATATTTCTTTCCGCTCGTCTGATCTGGCATAAAGAAGTTTCAGGAAATCTCCCTGGGCCAGCATAACTGTCTGAGTAAACTGCCCTGCATCCAGTCCGATAATCTCTACGATTTTTCGGTTGACCTCCCCTTTCTTTCCCATAAACTCACTGCCGTCAGGAAGATAAAGGGAAACCTTCGCTTTTTCCACCGTCGTTCCCGGTTTCCCATCCTTTCCTTTTCGTCTGCTTGGCCTTTCATATTCCGGACTTCTCACAATCCGGTAAAGCTGCTCCCGATACCGGAAGGTAAAATCTACAAAAGTAGGCGTATCCAGACCCGCATACTGACTCCTCATCATATTTCCGTCACGTTTCCCCCCGCTGGTCTGATCATAGAGCGCATAAGTAATGGCGTCAAAGACTGTCGTCTTACCCGCCCCGGTATCCCCGCTCACAAGAAAGATTCCGGCTCCTGCCTTCTCAAAATCGATTTCTTCTCTTCCTGCATAAGATCCAAATGCAGACAAAATAAGCTTTACCGGAATCATAATATCTCCTCCTCCAAAATATTTTTCAGTACAGCTTCTTCTCCTGCATCCATGGAGCGTCCCTGCATTTCCTCAAAAAACTGTGCAAACACCTTGAAAGGATCGGACAGATCAAAGGCTTCTTCCTCTTCCCGGATCTGCCGGCGCATTCTTGCATTATCAATCTTTACTTCCAAAAGAAATGGAAATGCCTGTTCCAGCTGTTCTCTTGGCTGATACAGCTCTTTTTCATCTGTCAGGGTCACACTGACATAATCATCCATTCTGCTTTTCCCCTCTTCCTGTCCGGCTCTTTTTAATATTTCTTCCAGTGTTCCCTCTTCCTTTCGTACATCTCTAAGAGGAGAAAGGACTATGGTCTGTATCAGAGGATCCCGGCCTTTTTCCCGAAGCTCTACAAGGGTCAGCACTTTTTCATCCCTGCTCTCTGAGACAGAATATTTCAGCGGCGTACCGCAGTACCATGCATGTTTCTCTCCAATCTTCTGCCGCCTGTGGATATGTCCGAGGGCTGCGTAATCAAATACATCCAGACAGGATACGTCCACCTGTTCCAGCCCGCCCACACTGACTGTTTCGGAATCGCTTCGGATCGGTTCCTGCCCGCCGGAAGTGTAAAACTGATGGCTCACCAGCACATTGCGGACCCCTGGATTGATTTCTTCCCTCTCGATCAGTCCTCTTACAGCGCCGTCGTATGTATCCTTCTCCTCTCCTTCCCCAAAGACTTTCCGCACGTAGCCCGGCTTTACAAAAGGAAGAAGATAAAATACGATTTTGCCAAATTCATCTTCAAATTCTACCTGCTTCATTTTCTCTTCCTGATCCATGGGCGGAACCCCTGCAATATAAATCTTCTGCCGGTCAAGGATCTCACTGGCAAATTCCAGCCGTTCTGCCGAATCATGATTCCCGCTCACTATCAGCACGGGAATGGGAGGCTCCAGCGCCGAAAGCTCTGTCAGAAAATGATTAAATACCGTAACCGCCTCCGCTGACGGCACAGATTTATCATAGACATCGCCTGCGATCACAACCGCATCCGGTTTCTCTTCCTTTGCCGCCTGTACTACCTGATTTAAAATATATATCTGATCTTCCTTCATATTGTAATAATGAAAATGTCTGCCGATATGAAGGTCTGACAAATGAAAAAATCGCATATAGTTCCTCCTTTAAACCTTCGTCTTGTCATCTGAATTTTTATCCCGTATAATTGAAAAGCAATACTGCGGCAGCGTAAAAACATCTGCGCTGACGCTGAAAGAGAGGCTGTACTTATGAAAATTATAAAACAAATCGGTATTATCTTTGCCATTTGCTGGATCAGCACAGTGATCGAAGCACTGCTGCCGTTTTCCTTTCCGGCAAGTGTCATTGGGATGATCCTTCTTCTTCTCTGTCTGATCACCGGCGTACTGAAAATACACCATATCCAGGAAAAATCGGATTTTCTTTTGTCTAATATGGCATTTTTCTTTATCCCCGCCGGAGTCGGCATGATCAACTATCTGGATATTCTTGCTCAAAACCTGATCCCGCTGATCGTTATCAGTGTGATCTCCACTTTCATCACCTTTGCTGCAACAGCCTACAGTATGAAGCTGGCATTAAAACTTTTAAACAGGAGGAAACAAAAATGAACGATGTATTTTCATCTCCCTTTTTCGGTATTTCCATCAGCATCCTCACATTCTGGATCGGTGAAAAACTGCAGAAAAAGACAGGGAATCCCATCTGCAGTCCTCTGATCATATCCATGGTGCTGACCATCTGCATCCTTCTGCTTTTCGATATTCCCTATGAGGCATATGACGCCGGAGGTCAGATTATCAACATGTTTCTGGCTCCTGCCACAGCATGTCTGGCTGTCTCTATCTATACAAAAATACAGCTTTTAAAAGAAAACTGGCTTCCTATTGTCATCGGATGCGCCTGCGGCTCCCTTGCCTCCATGGGAAGTATCTATCTGATGTGCCGCCTGTGGGGTCTGGATGATAAGATTACCTACGCCCTTATTCCAAAGTCTGTGACAACCCCTATTGCTGTCAGTATTTCCCAGCAGTTTTCCGGCGTGATCCCCGTCACTGTCGTAGCTGTTATTATCACCGGAACTCTTGGAAGTATTCTTGCCCCCTTCTTTATCCGGTTCTTTCATGTCACAGACGCTATGACTGCCGGAGTCAGCATCGGAGCCTGCAGTCATGCGGTGGGAACCTCCAAGGCAATTGAAATCGGAGAAACGGAAGGGGCCATGAGCGGTCTTGCCATCGGCGTATGCGGTATAATGACCGTTCTGTTTTCTTTGTTCCTCTAAATTTACCTGGGTCAAGAGTTCCGCAAGCGGAACTCTTTTTTATTTAATAGGAATTTTCTTTCCCTATTAAATAAAACGCTCCGCGGGTTACAGTCCTGCAAAAAACAATTCATAAAAATCATCTTCCCCATCCAGCATGGGAGAATTTTCTCCGCCGCCGTTGGTGCTTCTCTTCATGGAAGCATAGAACTCTTCCCCTGCACAGATCAGCTCCATCTCGTAAATCTCATACCCCAGTTCCCTGCATGTTCTGCAAAATGCGGAAACCGGATCCTTCTCCTTTCTCGTGGCGAGAAGCTTTCTTTTCAGCTGCGGCTCTTTATGTGCACGTCTTTGCAATTCATCTAACATTCCTGCAATGTCTGTCATAAACTCTCCTCCTTCTGTCACCATAAATCCTTTTCTGCCTCTTTAGGTAAGGAACGGTCTTTCCTTTCCATCGAAAAAACCGGGGATTCCTTACAAAATCCCCGGCTGCATTTTTCCGCTTTGTTTATACGCCAAGCATAGCCTTGATCTCTTCTTTTGACTTGGCTCCCACTGACATCTCCGCCTTTTCTCCGTTTTTAAAGACGATCAGTGTGGGAATGGACATAACACGGTACTGTTTTGCCAGTTCCATCTCTTCATCTACATTGACTTTTCCGATCTTTACTCCCTGAAGTTCATCTGCCAGCTCCTCGATGATGGGAAGTACCATCTGGCACGGTCCGCACCAGGTTGCCCAGAAATCCACCAGTACCGGTACGTCGGATTTTAAAACTTCCTGTTCAAAATTGTCCTTTGTGAAATGTAATGCTGCCATATCTATCCTTCCTTTCTGCTGTATGCTCCGCTTAAATTGCGGAAACAAATTTTATATCTTAATTTTATTTTTTTCTTTATTATACACCATCTGAACTTTTTTTCTGTAACCGGGTCACATTTTTTACAGATATTTTATTTTCCCGGCATAGAGTCCTGCGAATCAATGAACCAGCTGCACGTCGGTTCCCATGATCCCTCCCATATCTGTTACATGAGTATATCCCATGTGTCCCATGAGAGCTGCAGACCTTTTACTGCGGGCGCCGCTTAAGCAGTAAATGTACACATGCGCGTCTTTATCCGGAATGAGCGCATCAATCTTTTTCAGTTCATGCAGCGGAAGATTCAAACTGTTTTCCAGATGCCCTTCCTCGTACTCTTCCGGCGTACGTACATCCAGAAAAATGCTCCCCTCCTTTTCTTTTGCTTCTTTTATATATTCCTGTATAGATTTCTCCGGTGCTTTTGTAAACAGTTTCATCTTGTATCCTCCTCTTTCTTTTCTGTGGATAGTATATCCTGTTTTGCAGGTCTTTTCCGTGACTTTGTCACAAATCCAGTGCCAAATGTCTCCTATACACACCGGAAATAGAGGCTGACCTTTCCTCCTCTTCCCTCTTCGTTTTCCAATTGGAGGAATCCTTTGTATTCTTTCATAATTTCGGAAGCAATGTAAAGTCCCATGCCGTAATGATCTTTCCGGGTTCTGCTCTTATCGGCCTGATAAAACTGTTCCGTAGCATGAGCAAGGCCTTCTTTTGTAAATCCCGGTCCGTCGTCAGTCACAGTGACTGCAAGAAATTCTCCGCTCTCCTTTATCTCAATAAGCAGCTCCCCTCCCAAAGGAGAAAAATCCACTCCGTTAGATACAATATTCCAGAGTGCCCGGCTGCACTCTTCTTTTCTCCCATATATCATCTTATCTGTATCCGCAGCCCTGCAGCAGATCTGCAGTTTTTTCGTTCTTCCCAGGGCCTGTGCCCTCTCGCAGATCTCCTGTATCCAGAAAGAAGCCGGGAAGTTTTTCTGCTCTTCCTGTCCGTCTTTGGATCCTCTGTTTGGCTCACCGTCAAATTGTCGGATCGTTCTTTGCAGAATCTGCAAATATCTTTCAATCTCCCTGACATTGTCCAGAATTTCCTGATCCCGCTCTCTTTTTTCTTCCTCTGTTTCTTCTTCCAGCAAAAGCTCTGTATTTCCCCGGATGATCGTAAGGGGCGTTTTGATATCATGGGCAAGGGAAGCAATCTGATCCTCCTTCTGTCTCTTGATATCCCACTGTTCCTTCAAAGACTTCTGAAGCGCCTCCTTCATCTGATAAAGGGCCCCAAGTACATGATCGACTTCCTGAATATCCGAGTATTCCCGCTCAAAATCCAGATCTTCTCTCTCTACCCGCTCCGCTGTTTCTTTCAATACATTCAGCCTCTTCTGAAGATATTTTCCCTGCCTTTTCGCCAGCGCCACTGCCGTCCCAAAAAACATAAGGAAATAGGCGCCGACAAATAAAAGTTCTGCATTTGGAAAGACGGAACGAAGGAACGGATTAGAGAATTTGGCTATCACCTGATACTCCACAAGGGCAGTCAGCCCGTTTTCTTTCTCGATCACCTTCCAATAGGAACCATAGATCAGAGCAGGGGATGACTGCATCTGACTTTTCCACAGTCCTTCCTGCTCCTCCTTAGAGAGATTTCCATAAACATAGGTCCCGTCTTTTTCAAAAACGCCATATCTGCATGTGTCGGGCAAAAGCTTTTCATCCACTTGGCCCCCTGACCTGATCTCCCCTTCTGCTCTTGTAATCTTATCCAGCTCATAGCTTGGCAGGCGTACCACCCCTGCATGGACCGTAACCATATAGATGACCGCTGTAAGTCCTGCCAGTCCGATCGCAAGGATCCCAAAGCGGAACAAAAAGGAAATAAACATAGCATACAATCTTTTTTTCTTTCTTTTTATCCTTTCCATCTATATCCGATCCCCCATACTGTTTCTATCGGTTCCAGGCCTGTCATCCGAAATTTTGCCCTGATATTTTTTACATGCTCTGTGATGGCGGAGCTGTCCGCCTCCCCGTCAAATCCAAAGACATACTCATAAATCCTTTCTCTTGAAAATACCTGTCCCTTGTGAAGGGCCAGATATTCACAGATTTCATATTCGCTTTTTGTAAGAAAAATCTCCTGCTCTTTGCAAAGCAGCCTCTTTTCTTTGAGATAAAACTTTGTCTCTCCGATCGCCACTGCGTGATGCTTCTGTCTGTTTTCCCTTCGGATATGCGCCTCTACTCTTGCTCTTAACTCTCCGATCCCAAAGGGTTTGCGGATGTAATCGTCCGCTCCCAGACCAAGTCCCGTCATAACGTCCTCCTCCCCTGTCCGGGCAGTAAGAAAGAGGATCGGACAGTCTGCCTTCTCCCGGATCTTTCTTAGAAGTTCAAAACCATCCATCCCCGGCATCATGACATCCAGGAGAATAAGGTCGTAATTCCCCGGGCTGCTTAAGTCTGCCTTTAACGGATCAGAAAGAGTATCCACCTCATATCCTTCCCGCTCCAGCGCGCGCCGGATCACCTTTAAGATCCCCTCCTCATCGTCAATAGCCAAAACCTTTACTGTCATTCCTTTTTTCTCCCTTCAAAAAATGTAACCCACAGAAGAATGGCCGTTCCAAGGCCAACAAAAATAATCGTACAGATCAAAAGCAAATGCTGCCATGGACTGCTTTTCAGAATAGAAATGGCTCCTGTATCCCCTGCAAAAGTCAATGCCAGCATAAAATCACACCATTTTTCACTCCATGCGTGGGGAAAGAACATCCAGCGCCCTTGGCCGAGTCCTGTCATCATAAGGAAAGCAGCGATCGTTCCTACAACACCGACACTGATAGAAGCCGCGTTTCCAAACTGAAATCCAAGAAACAGATGCAGAAGATAGACGATCCCCTGTCCCGCCCACATGACAAGGGCAACTGCCAGGTAACTTGAAAGGGAACAGACATCCCCCTCCGGAAAGAGGCGGTATACCAGGCCAAATCCAAGCACTGCCACCAGGGAAGAAAAAAGGGCGCCTGCCATCAGGACTGTCCATTTTGCCAAAAGTCCCACCGGCCTTGGGCAGGGCAGACACAGAAAGTTCTGATATCCGCTCTGCAGCTCCATTTCCGCCGCCTGCCCGCATATGATCCCGGCAAGGAAAGGAAAGACTCCGGAGAGCACTTCCAGATACATCTGGACCTCACTTCTTGCATTCCATCCGGCAAAAAAATCATAGAGCAGAAAAACCGCCGCCCCTAAAACCGGCAGGATCACATGAATCCAGAAAACCGGCGTATGGGCAAGTTTCTTCCATTCTGCCTTTAAAAGGCCCGCAAACATTCTCACAGCGCTTCCGCCCCCTTTCTGTCATACCAGACTCTTGTTGCAGCCCACAGGATAACAAAAAGCGCAAGGCAGATGAAACTTCCAATAAACAGGCTGGCCGGATCCGTAATCCCCGGAATATAGCCTGTATTTCCCGGATGTGCCGTAAGACCGTTTGGCAGGATTCCGATAACCGGACACATGATCCTTGGAAGAATCCCCCATGGATTCAGCATCCAAAGGCCGGTGACAGCCGTGAGGCATCCTGATGTGTTCAGCGCCATATTGACTGCCAGCGTTGGAAGCATTCCTATCTTCCGATCCATCCAAAGGCAGAGGGGGATCTGCCACAGGCTGGCAAGAATCATCACTAAAGCCGCAAGGACATTCTGCCCCGCCGACACATAGATAACCTGTTCCTGCTGCAAAAGAGGCATCACAATATTTCCCAGCAAAAATGAACAGGATACCAGCAGCACATTGGCGGCGGCCACATACTTTACAGCATTAAGGGTCTTGGCGTCCCACGCCTTCTTTAAATCTTCTGCTGTTAAAAGCACCGCCTGGTTCCTGATCTTCTTCTCTTTCTCCTGGGACATACAGCAGTAAAGCGTCAGAAATCCAGGCAAAATCCCGATATACCACCAGTTATAACTGTCGACCGTTCCATAGTTGGCCGCCAGCCCATAAGCCATCAGAAGCGTCAGACAGGGAAACAAGATCCAGAGCTTCCCGGACAGACTGTGGCGGTATTTTAGTTTTTCCGCACGATACAGAAGGAAGACCTGTTCCATTATGCCTCGCCTCCTTCCATCAGCTGACCGCCTGCTGTCATCACCTGGCCGCCTGCCGCCACTTTCATAAACAGCTCCTCCAGCTGGTCTTTTTCCGGCATACCGCCCTGATATTTCAGCATCCCTCCTGACAGGATACCGATATAATCCGCCGTCTTATTTACTTCATCCAGGATATGGCTGGACACCAGCACCGTGATCCCCTTCTTTGTAAATCCCCGGAGCATTTCCCGAAGCTTTTGTATGCCGATGGGGTCCAGACCGTTTGTGGGTTCATCCAGGATCAAAAGCTTCGGATGATTCAGAAGCGCTGCCGCGATTCCAAGCCTTTGTTTCATTCCCAAGGAAAACTGCCCTGCTTTCTTTCTTCCTGTATTTTGAATTTCCGCGATCTCCAGAGCTTCTTCTATGCGCTCTTCGGATATACCAAAAGCAGCAGCTCTTACGCGTAGATTCTCTCTGGCTGTCAAATTGGGGTAAACAGGGGGCGTCTCGATCAGTGCTCCGATCTCTTTTATGCTTCCCCTCGTCCACTTCTTCTGACAAAATCTTACTTCTCCCGAATCCGGTCTTATCATGCCGGAAATAACCTTTAACAAAGTAGACTTCCCGGCACCGTTTGGTCCCAGAAGCCCATAGACACACCCCTGGGGAATCTGGATCGAAACACGGTCAAGCGCCTTTTCCCGTCCTCTCAAATATGTCTTTGTCAACGATTTCGTTTCTAAAATAACCGTTTCCATATAAAATCCTCCTTATCGCTAAACACTGTTTTGTTTTCTTTTACAGTGTAAGCCATAAGTATAAGGATTTTATAAGGACAGCATCTCATACCAGCTTTTTGTATCTTCCTCCTCATTTCCGGCAACAAAAATTTTCTCATCCTTTAACTGGATCTCCAAAACAGGGCCGCTCTCTTTGTCAAGAAACAGCATGCATTTTCCTGTCTCCTTCCCCTTAAAGTGACCGATATCATAATCTTCCGTACTGCCGCCGTTTGTCCGGATGAACTTGTCCTCCGGTATCCTGTCAAGCAATGTGACTTCCACAATCTCTTCCTTTGTAAATTCACACTCATATCCTGCAGCCTCTACCAGAAAAGTATCTCCCGTCTGCTCAAAATGTATGTCAACATTTTCAAATCGGAGGATAATGACAATCACCCAGATAACAAGCGCCGCAGTAAGCACACCAGTTACTCCCATAATGATCCGGGCCGCCGGCCGGCCGTAATTAAGGGACATGTTCATGCTGTTCAGACGATCCTGGATAAGCAGATGGGGATCTTTGGGATTATTGTACCAGCCTTTCCTCCAGTATTCGTCATCATCCACACTGTAGGGCTCCGTCACTGCCGAAAGGATCCTTTTTCGTTTTTGGATTCCCCACATAACCGGAACGAGAAGTCCGGCCGCCGCAGCTGCTGTCAAAAATCCATAGGCAGTATAAACGCCTGGATCCACCCAGTCTTTTCCCCTACTCTCAAAAGCCAGAAACAGCCATGCCGATCCGTTGATCCAGGATGCCGTCACAAGGCCGATGGTCCAGGCGCGCCCAAAAAGTCTGTTTGCCGCCAGATTGATGTCCGCATTGCCGCTGCAGACATCATCCTTCCTTCTCTGGATACCGATATGAAACAGCAGAAACAGGACAGAGATTCCAAGGGTGGAGAAAAACAAAATCCGGTCTCCGAAAAATTCCGGTCCGCCTCCCCAGATTTCGCTGTACCAAAATCCTGACAGTACAAGCAGAAACAAAATCGGGAAATGCCACTTAAGGCTCCATGGCCTTTTATCCGCAAAATCGGACACTTCCGTATCCATGGGCACAACCTTTTTGCTCCTTTCGTCGATCCACTGATGTTCCATCTTCATCTGATACATTTTTCTGTGGGGAAAGATGACAAGACACCAAAGCCCGCACATATACTCTGCCATCCATATTACATAGACCACCAGAAAAACAGTGATATCAAAGAAACACAGGAAATTGATCAAAATACTGACGATCAGATTCCCCCTGTTAAAAATCTTCCATTCCCTCTTACTTTTGGTGCAAAGCTTCCTGACTTCTTCCTGCTCCAGCGCATATGCCGGAATGTGGACACCCATGAGCATTCCATCCTCATACCGGTCCCGCTTCCCATAGGAATACTGGCAGATCAGTACAACAAAAAGATTTGTGATCAGAAAAATAAAAAACAAAGCTACTTCCATTTTTCTTCCCTCTCTTCCACCAGAATTATTACAGACAATTTCTGCGCAAAAAAAGTATTGTCTATATTTATATATACACTAATACAAACAATACTTTTCTGCAATACTTTTATTCTGTTTGACCTGCGGAACCCTGGCTTGCAAAAAGCGCCACTGTTATCCCAGCTTCACCCAGCGGAAATCATGCCCTCCTACGAGGATCTGATCCATCTCCACTGCGCTGCCGCTGATCATATCCTTTCCGCTTTCTTCCGGATAGACGGACACTGTTCTTGGCTCTTTTGCAAAGTTAAATACGCCGATCATTTTTGTCCCGGCCTTTTCCCTCACCACACAGATAATTCCCTGCTGCCAGGTCTCATAGGTATAAACTTTCGCATCTGCATCGAATACCTTTTCCTGCTTCCTCAGCTTTTCCAGGTAATCCAACGACTGAAAAATCTGTCCCTCCACAGTTCCTTTATTTTTCCGCTTCTTCGCAAAATCCCAGCGGAAAACTCCTCTGTGGATATAGCGGGAATCTGCACATTTATCCGGATCTTCCTTGTAAGTATAGTCGTTTACCTGCCCGATCTCATCTCCGCTGTAAAGCATAGGGATCCCCGACTGCATCAGCATATATGCATGAAGCATAATATCAAGCCGGATGGCTGCCTCCATTTTCTCTTCATCCTGTTCAAATCCGGCGCTCTCAATACCGCACATGGAAGCAGTCGTACCGCAGAACCTGGCATCCTGGGTCACCGGATCGTCATTGTAAAGTTCTCCCCTGCTGACGCTGCCCGGAAACTTACCTGTATAATAATCATTGAGATATCTCTTATGGGGAATTTCTTCCATCCCCTGTCCTTTTAGGAAATCAAAGTCAAGGCCCCATCCGATATCATCATGACAGCGAAGATAATTAAGGAAAGTATACTCTCCGGGAAGCGCACACACCGTATCCAGCTGTTTCTTCAAAAGAGAGGTATCCTGCGCTGCCAGAGAATGCCAGATTGTCGCCATAGTTGTTACGTTGTAGAGCATATGGCACTCCGGTTTTTCTACCGTACCAAAATAAGGCGCCACCTTTTCCGGCTCCATGACCACCTCACCCAGAAGAATGGTCGCCGGACATACAATCTCTCCTATCATACGCATCATGCGTACAATGGTATGCACCTGTTTCAGATTCCGGCATGGCGTTCCCATTTCCTTCCATATATATGGAACGGCATCAATACGGATAATGTCCATTCCGATATTAGCAAAATAAAGAAAGTTGTACATCATCTCATTGAATACCCTTGGATTTCCGTAATTCAGATCCCACTGGTAAGGATAAAAAGTTGTCATCACATAATGATCCAGCTCCGGCAGATAAGTAAAGTTCCCGGGGGCTGTGGTGGGAAAGACCTGGGGCACTGTCTGTTCGTACCTCTCGGGAATGACCGGATTGTCGAAGAAAAAGTAGCGGCTCATATATTCACCTTCACCTTTTCTTGCCTTTACCGCCCACTCATGATCTTCGGAAGTATGGTTCATGACAAAGTCCATGCAGACATTCATACCCTTTTCGTGGCACTTCTTTGTCAAAGTCTCCAGATCTTCCATGGTTCCAAGATCCTCTCTTACCTTACGGAAGTCCTTTACCGCATAACCTCCGTCAGATTTTCCTTTTGTTACATCTAAAAACGGCATCAGATGAATACAGTTTACATTGCAGTCCTGAATATAATCCAGCTTCTTTTCCACGCCGCGGATGGTCCCTGCAAAGTTATCGATATAGAGCATCATCCCCAGCATTTCTTTTTTCCTGAACCATTCAGGATCTGTCTCTTTTTCCCTGTCTCTTGTTTTCAGGGCATTGCTTCTTTCCTCATAAAACTGCTGCATGCGGCTGCACAGTTCAAAAAACATGTCGTCATTTCCGTACAGCTCCATATACAGCCATTTCAGTTCATCGTGATGTTTCTTCAGCCTTTTTTCAAAATCCGACTCTTTTGCCATGCTATTTCCTCCTTCCTTGCGCATTACTCCTGGATAAAATGAATCTGGTATGCCAGATACTCTCCGCTTTCCACAGGAAGCGGATATCCGGCCTCCATAAGTGCACCTCCGCTGTAACATTTTCCAGTCTTTTCCTCTCTATAAAACGCCTCCGGATCCAGCCCTCTCATTCTGATATAATTTACAGTCATATTTCCATGCACCTTCAGCATGACCGCATTTAGAAGGGCTTCTCTTTTATCTTCCGACACAAACGCCCAGGCTGCTGTTTCATCCTTCGCCGGATTGGAAAGCCGGTAGTAATCCCCTGTCTGTATCAGCTTTCCATATGCATGATAGGTTCTAACCTGCTCTTTTACTTCTTCTTTTTCTGCTTCTGTCAATGTGCCGGGATCCAGCTCATATCCGAAGGTTCCCGCCATAGCAGTTACGCCTCTGGTATGAAGAGATACCGTTCTTCCTGTCTGGTGGTTCGGACACGCCGACACATGGGATCCCACAGCAGAAACAGGATAAATAAAAGAAGTTCCGTACTGTATTTCTGTCCGGTCAACAGCGTCTGTATTGTCACTGCACCAGATCTGCGGCGTATAATACAGCATTCCTGCATCAAATCTTCCGCCGCCGCCGCTGCATCCTTCAATAAGGATGTCCGGATACCGGTTCATCAGTTTTTCCAGAAATTCATACACGCCCAACACATAATTGTAAAGAACCATCCCCTGTTCCCTGGCGGCTATAGAGTAAACATCTGAAATGCTCCGGTTCATATCCCACTTAATATACTCTACATTTGCATGATCCAGCACTTTGCTGATCTGTTCAAAAACTTCATCACGGACTTCTTTTCTGGAAAAATCCAGTACCAGCTGGTTTCTCGCACGTACCGGGGAACGTCCCGGGATCTGAAATACCCAGTCCGGATGACTGCGGTAAAGATCACTGTCTTCCGATATCATCTCCGGTTCGATCCAGAGGCCGAACTTCAGTCCCTTTTCGTTTACTTTCCGGGCCAGCTCTCCCAGAGAACATCCAAGTTTCTCCTCGTTCACATACCAGTCGCCCAGCCCGCTGTTATCGTCATCTCTCTTTCCGAACCAGCCATCATCCAGCACGACCATTTCTATCCCAAGCTTAGCAGCCTCATCAGCAAGCTTAAGGATTGTTTCTCCTGTAAAATCGAAATATGCCGCTTCCCAGCTGTTAATGAGTACCGGTCTTACCTCATCCCGATATTTTCCCCGGCACAGGTGACGCCGGAAGCATCTGTGATAATTGTGGGAAAGTTTTTCCAGTCCTTTTGCAGAATAAGTGAGCACTGTCTCCGGGACAACAAGAGTTTCCCCTTCTTCCAGGGGATAGCAGAAGGTTCCGCTCTCCATTCCCATGACAGCTCTTGTCTGGTTAAACTGATCTTTCTCAGCCTCTGCCTGAAATCCCCCACTGTACACAAACACCATTCCATAACAGCTTCCGGATTCTTCTGTGGCATTTTCCTCCGCAAGGATCACTGCCGGATTATACTGATGACTGGATGTTCCACGTCGGCTTCCGATCATCTGTGCTCCGTGAGCTACCGGAACCCTCTGAAAGTTTCGTTCCATGGCATGTCTTCCATAGAAGCTGATCATATCATAATTTCCATAGAGGAAATCCAAAACTGCAGAAGCCGCCTTTCTGACATAAATTTTCTGCGGTCCGGCATTTTCGATCCGGACGCTCCTTGTAATAATATCGTCTTCCGGAAGGACGCCGTAAAGCAGCACTGCCTGCACCTTAGTCACAGGATCCTCCAGGTAAATTTCCAGAGTCTGCGCCTCCTTTTCTTTTGCATAGACTGCCGGCAGTCCGGGAAGAGCATATTTCCCATCCACAATTTTGTATCCCTTATATCGAAGATCGCAGCTGTATGCCCCGTTCTCATTCTGGACTACCAGAGCACTGCTTCTGTAATCACCGTTTCCCATACACGGGTACTCCTGGGGCAGCGCATCCATAGAATAAGTCCGGTCAAGTCCGGTATCGTAGGGATTACCGGAAAATCCGCGGTCTGCAAAAGTCAAAAGATAATCCATCTCTCCCTGTATCTTCTTTCCATAATACAGATGGATCAAAAATCCATAGCAGTCCACCTTAAACTGATAAGTTGTCTGTTTTGTGTGAAGTGTAAATATTTTCTTCTCTTCCTGAAAGATAATTGCCATTTGGTCGTTCTCCTTTTAAGTTTCATAAATTTCGGCCGTTAAAACTCAATCAGCCCCGCCTTAAAGGCTAAGGCGGGGTTTTCATTTTCATATCAAATTCTATTTTACAGCTCCATTGACTACACCGTTTATAATCTGTTTCTGGCAGATAATGTAGAAAATAAGGATCGGTATCAATGCCAGAAGGTACGAAGCAAACGCCAGGTTGTAGTTTGTACCGAACTGTGTCTGGAAATTAAGCTGTGCCAGCGGCAGCGTATTCTGCCCTGTACCTGACATAATAACAAGAGGTGTCATAACGTCATTCCATACGGCCAGCGCTGTGATGATGGCAACTGTCGCATGCATAGGCTTCATGATCGGGAAGATAACCTTCCAGTAAGTCCGCCATGTATTTGCGCCGTCCACTCTTGCCGCCTCTTCAAGTGCGATCGGGATATTGACAAGGTAACCGGAATACAACAGCACATTCATCGGCATATAGAATACCACATACAAAATGATAACGCCAGCCCAGTTTGCAAGTCCCAGCTCCGCCGTCTGTTTTGCCAGCGGCATCATCAGGATTGCAAAAGGAACAAACATACCGCTTACAATAAACAGATATACAAATTTATAGAATTTGCTGTGTCCGCGGTTCCGTCCGATGGCATATCCCATCATGGAGTGGAGTACAATGGAAAGCACCACTGTCACTACTGTGATCAGAACACTGTTTCCAAGCGATCTCCAGAAATCTGTAACTTCCATAGCCTGGGCAAAATTGGAAAGACTCCATTCAGAAGGAAGAGACAGGATTCCGGAAATGCTGTTTGTCATCTCGGAGGGCTGTTTAAACGCGATCACAATCGCCATATACAACGGAAAAGCAATTGTGCTAAGCCCCATGATCAAAAGGACCATAACCGGCCAGTTTGTTTTTACTTTATCTATTTTTTTACTCATTATAACTGCTCCTCCTTCCTGCTGGAGATGCTCATCTGTGCTGCAGAAATTGCTACGATCACAATGAAGAAGATAACAGCGTTAGCGCTCTGATAACCGAAGCTTCCGCCCTTCATACCATTGTTGTAGATCAGGAAAGAAATGGATTCCGTACTCTGTGCAGGTCCTCCCTGTGTCATAGCCATAACCTGATCAAATACCATGAGGAAGTTCTTTACACACAAAACCATATTGATGGTAAAGAAGGGAATGATCAGAGGGAAAGTCAGATGTCTGAATTTTTTCCATCCTGTTGCTCCGTCCAGAGAGCCTGCTTCATACACATCCTCCGGAACGGTCTGAAGACCGGAAATATAAATAATCGTATTCATGGCAATATTCTGCCAGCAGCATACGATCATGATCGCGATCCATGCAGTATTTTCATTAGAAAGCATACTGGAGCTCAACGCTTCGCTTCCTATCATTTCTCCCACTGCCGGAAGAATGTATGTGAACAGATACTGGAACACATAACCTACTACCAGTGCGCCAAGTACATTGGGCAGGAAATATGCCGCACGGAAAAATCCTTTGGCGCGGATCTTACTGTTCAGTCCCAGGGCAAGGATCAGGCTGATCACATTCGTTACGATTGTTGCGCAGATCGCCAGCTTGAATGTAAACAGATAGGATCCTCCCGCGCGGGGATCTGTGAACAGATCCATGTAATTCCTAAGGCCGACCCAATCATAAGTTCCAAAGCCTTTAAAGTTGGTAAAACTGTAAATAACACCCCGAATCAAAGGTATCGTATTGAAGCAGACAAACAATGCCAGGATCGGTATCGTTATTAACAGGAAGGTACGTTTTCTTTCATTTTTCATTCTATCCCCACTCCTTTCCTATTCCGCGCTTCCGTTCTCTTCTTCGTATGCCTGAACCTCACGGATGATATCGCGGTTGTAACGCTGCCAGTCTTTGTCAAACCTTGCAAGGAATGCATCTGTATCCTTGTCGATCACATAGGTCTGCAGGATAGCATCTGCAGCCATCTCTGACGGATAGTAATGATCCTGGTAGTCTGTCATGTTGCCGGACTCGATATACTCTGTCATGCCGTCCACATAGGGAGCCAGCTCAAATTCTCCTTCTTTACATGGAATTGCATTCTGGTCGTCAATATAGGCCTGAATATTCTCGTCTTCAAGGAGGAAATCAAGCACCTCATATGCGGCCTCCTTGTTCTCGCACGCAGCTGTTACGCAAAAGCCAAGGTCAATACCGGAGTTTAATGTATTGCCATCTGCCTCATCATTTGCCGGCATAACAAAGGAGTCAATATTCATATCCGGATTTACGGAAAGGATCTGAGGCACTGCATAGCTTCCGATAGGATACATTGCAGATTCCCCTCTTGCAAACGCCGTACATGCATCGTTATAACCGTACGCTACCGGATCAGCCGGCCCGTATTCCATCAGCTGGATATACTTTTCTGCCGCTTCTTTATATCCTTCTGTAAAGGTTTCCTCTCCTCTGTTTACCTGTTTGCACAGATCAGCAGGTGCCAGATCTACTGCGATTCCATTCCATGGCGCCAGACAGGTCCACGTGTCACGGAATCCAAAATAAAACGGCAGGATTCCTTCTGCCTGAATCTCCTCGCACAGGCTCATCAGCTCATCCCATGTTGTAGGAATTTCCCAGCCATGTTCCTCAAACATATCTCTGTTATACAAAATACCGGCCGCATTAGCCATGTAAGGTACAATGTAGGTCCCGTCAGTTGGGACGATCTCCAGCGCCTCTGCTATGTCCACATAGGAATCTTTGATATTTTCCATCCCCTCATATTCGGACACATCTGCAAGGATCTCCGCATCTACATAATAAGAATAATTGATATCGCCGCCGATACCGATGATATCCGGATAATCTTCGCGGATAAACCTCGTTCTCATGATCGTAGATGCATCATTCGGCGAGTCAATGGTCAGATGGATATCATCATGAGTTGCATTGAACTGTTCTTCCACCTGATCAAAGTAGGTAGCTGCCTCCGGCTTATACTGCAGGATCTCAATTTCTGTCTTCCCACTGGAATCGCTGTTGCCGGAACATCCCTGCAGCATCAATCCGCCTGCCATGGCAACTACCAGAAAGGCACTGACGCATCTTGTCCTTTTTCCTCTCATTTTCATATCTCCTTTCTGCTTCTTTCTTGCTTTTCTCCTAGTGATATTATTTTAACATATCAATATACGTCTATAAATACCGGTGTTTTTTTTGTTTTATATCTTTATGCTTGTTTTTATGCTATATATTGATATCACCAAGCATTTTGATATATAATGAAAAAAAGTACTCCACAGGCGAAACTTTCATCAGGAGGAACAGCATGAGCAACGTTTTATTTTCTATTTTCCCCAGCGAGAACTTTATCGACCTGGGGCTTTACCAATATGGCTGGGAACAATGCGATCCCGCTCATTCCTTCGGCCCTGCCGCCCGCACTCACTATCTTTTTCACTATGTTATTTCGGGTACCGGAACGCTGATCGCCCAAAATTCCAAAAAAGAATCTGTAGAATACCATGTAAAAAGCGGACAGGGCTTTATGATCTTCCCCCATCAGATCTGCACTTATACCGCTGATCCGGATCTGCCCTGGGAATACGCATGGATTGAATTTGACGGACTGAAAGCCAAAGAGATCATGAAGATAACCGGAATATCCCAGGATTCTCCCATCTATAAACCGAGATATAAAGACATTTCTCAGCAGATGGTAAATGAAATGCTCTACATCACTCAGCATTCCCAGGAATCTCCTTTTCATCTGATCGGGCATTTATTTCTGTTTCTGGACTACCTGACACGCTCTCATTCCTCTCCGATTGTAAAGCAGGGAAATCGAATGAGAGATTTCTATATTAAGGAAGCTTTAAGTTTTATTGAGCAAAATTTCCAAAATGATATTTCTGTGGAAGATATCGCCGCATTCTGCGGACTGAACCGCAGCTATTTCGGGAAAATCTTTCATGATACCGTAGGAAAATCTCCCCAGGAATTTTTGATCTCCTACCGCATGTCCAAGGCCGGCGAGCTTTTGAAACTCACCTCCCTGTCTATCGGAGATATCGGAAATGCCGTCGGATACCCAAATCAGCTCCACTTCTCAAGAGCATTTAAAAATACTTACGGAGTTTCTCCAAGAGCATGGAGATACGAACAGCAGGGCGAAGAAAATTAAATTTCTCCGCCCTGTTTTTTCTTTTCTTATTCCTTTTCATCCTCTGCCTTGAGAATGAACAGACTGGAATCGAAATCATAGGTCTTTTCTTCTTCCAGGGAAGTTTCACCGGAAGCGCCGTCTGTAGTTACAAGTCCGGCATACATCAGTTCATCGCCATAATAGGTTCCCTGCCCTTTCTCGCTGATCCTCCGTTTTGTAACTTTATATTCCGTTCCTTCCTCCAGCCCCTTAAGACGCAGTCTTCCAAACGGCAGATTTGCTCCGCTCAGCACACGATACCATCCCACAATTGCTTCTTTCTTATCATCGCTGACCACCATCCAGGCAGTCACATTGTGTTCAAAAGGACTGGACAAACGGTAAAATGTTCCGAACTGCAAAAGATGCCGGTACTGTTTCATAAAGGCGATCTGCTCTTTTACTTCCTCCTGCTCCTTCTCTGTCAATATGTTTAAATCAAGTTCATATCCAAACGTGCCGAAACAGGCCACATTCGCCCTTGTATGAAGAGGAGTGTTTCTGCCCGTCTGATGGTTCGGCGCTGTCGAAACATGGCTTCCCATGCTGCTTACCGGATAGCAGTAAGAAGTTCCATACTGTATTTTCAATCGTTCCGCTGCATCCGTATCATCACTGGTCCACGCCTGGGGCGCGTAGTAAAGCATCCCCGGATCAAACCTGGCGCCGCCGCTTGCGCAGGACTCAAATAAGATGTGCGGGAATTTGGAAGTCAGCCTTTCATAGAGATCATATACTCCAAGGATATAACGGTGAAACACTTCTCCTTGTCTGTCCGGCGGAAGAGCTGATGACCAGCATTCTGTAATGCTCCGGTTCATATCCCATTTTATATAGGAAACTTTTGCACCGGACAGAATCTTATCCATCATTTCATAAATGCAGTCCACCACTCCTTTTCTGGAAAAATCCAACACATACTGATAACGCCCGTGGCAGGATTTCCGTCCCGGAGCCTGAAGGATCCAGTCCGGATGGGCACGGAAAAGATCCGAATCCTTATTTACCATTTCCGGTTCAAACCACAATCCGAATTTCATTCCCATGTCCTCTATCTTCTGTGCAAGCCCCCGGATCCCTTCCGGCAGCCGGTCTGTATTAGCAACCCAGTCTCCAAGCCCGGCATGTTCGCTGCACCGGCCCCCGAACCATCCGTCGTCAAGAACAAAGAGTTCTACCCCTGTTTCCTTTGCCTTTGCGGCAATCTCCAGAAGCCGCTCCTCATCAAAATCAAAATATGTCGCCTCCCAGTTGTTGATCAGGATCGGTCGAACCCTGTCTCTCCAGTATCCCCTGGCCAGTCTCTTCTGATAAAGCCGGTGATAGATCTGGCTTAAGCGGTTCAGTCCCTGATCTGTATAGACCATAACCGCCTCCGGGGTTTGGAATGTCTCGCCCGGTTCCAGCTTCCAGTCAAATCCTTCCGGATGGATTCCCAGAAGAACCCTTGTAGTATCATGGGTATCCACCTCGGCCTGAGCCAGGAAATTACCGCTGTACACAAGGCTGAAACCGATTGCCTCCCCCTGAAATTCATCCGCCGACGGACGCTTCAGAATGACAAAAGGATTGTGCTCGTGAGAGGAATGTCCCCTAAGGCTCCCAACAGACTGGATCCCATATTCCAGATGTCTTGTCCGCAAATGTCTCTCTCTTGCCCACGCTCCCGAAAACTGCATCCACTCATAGTCATGATCCGGCAGATCCATACAAAGGCTCATAGCGGTTGCCAGGTGAAGAGCCTGATTTCCATTGTTGGCAAAAGAAACACTCCTTGCAATAATTCCCTCCGCCGCAAATATGGTGTACATCAGCCATACCTTCAGCCCCGTAACTTTATCCCCAAGGCAAAGGATCAATGTTTCCGCCTCTTTTTCATTTTCCGTATAAATTGCCGGAAGCCCCGGAAGAGACGGCTTTCCTTCCTGAACCTCATAGCCTTCATAGCACAGATCCAAGATCCTGCTGCCGTTTTCCTGCAAAACGTCTACCGCAGGCATGCGGTAATCCCCGCTCCCATAGACTCCGTATTCCTGTTTCAGATGTTCCAGTGAAAAATCTTTACTCTCTTCAAAAATACAGGAGGCCATCGGACGGGACATTCTCTCCAGCAAATAAGAAAAGTCCTCTCTGTGGTGGATCCTTTTCCCAAAATACAGCTGTCCTATGTGACCGTTTGGCAAGACAGACATAAGATAGCTGATCTGGTTATTATACAGGTGAAATGTTTTATTTTTTTCATTAACAATTATACTCATCTTCTTCTCCTCCAATGCTGGCGTCGGTGTACCCTCGTACACTGACGCTACTCCAATTATATATAAAACCGTAACCGGCGCCTAGGAGCATTCGTTAGAAAAATGAGTCAAAATGTTAGATCAATTTCTTCTTTCCTCTTTGTTTCCTGCCAGACCGCATTCTCCTTCCTGTATGCAGACGGAGTGATCCCCATTTTTGCCTTGAATATCTTGGAAAATCCCAGCGCATCCTGATAGCCGCAGGACATGGCAACTGTCTCAACTGACAGATCTGTAAGCTGCAGAAGCTCTGCTGCCCGGGTAAGACGGAAATTTGTAAGATATTCTTTGGGCGATAACTGCAGATTATCCTGGAAAAGCGTGTAAAGGTAGCTTCGGTTCACCCCCACATAATCGGCAATATCTTTTACTCTGACAGGATCCGCATAATTATTCTGGATAAATTCCACCGCCTTGCGGACATAAAGGTTGCCATCCTTTTCCCCGGCATTTCCCGCGATTTCCATATTTTCTTTCAGGGTGCCAAAAAATGTATATAAAAGACCTTCCAGAAAGTACTCATTTGCGGCTGTATATTTTCTATGTTTTAACATGGAATATACAATCTGCTTTAATTCCTCCCCGCAGCCGCACTGAAAGATAAGCTGCTTTTTATTCAGTCCAAGATCTCTTAAATAATCCTCTGCCTTCTTTCCTCCAAATCCGATCCACAGATATGTCCATGGCACTTCCTCATCTGCCTGATAAAAGGTCTGTACTTCCGGCTCGATCAGAAATCCCTGCCCCTTTCGAAGGTTGTACTCTTCGCCATTTACCAGAAATTTCCCTTTCCCATCCACAATATAATGCAGAATATAGTTGGGCCTGACTGCCGGTCCGAAGCTGTGAAGCGGACTGCATTTGGCATAGCCGCAGAAACATAAATAGAAATCGGAAAATTTGCGGTTCTTCATCTGAAGTACATAGGAATCCTCCATGATCAGCCCTCCTTGTCATTTCCTTTATCATAACACAGAGACAGGATTGCTGTAAAAGAAAGCTTTTCCTCTTGCCAATTGTCTCCAATCGCCTATAATGAAAGTATGATTACGTATCCCGATTTCGGGAAGGAGGGCAGGGAATGAGGCAGAAACGTCAACCCAATCGTTATGTGATTCTGGCGGCAGCATCCATTGTAAATTTTGTGCACGGCAATCCTTATATCTGGACTGTATTTCAGCCTTATGTACAAGAGGAATACGGTCTTTCCCTGGCGGCCTCCAGCCAGCCTTTTACCATTATCATCGGCATTTTCGCAGCCGGAAATATGCTGGGCGGCTTTCTTCAGCACAAGATCGGCGCAAGGGCAACGATCTTTTTCGGAAGCACTGTCATGTGCGGCGGTTTCTTTCTGGCAGCCATGGCTCCCCACAACATGCCCTGGCTGATCTCGCTGGGATACGGCGCCCTCGGCGGTTTCGGATCGGGATGTGCATTCAGTATGCTGACTGCCGTTCCCCAGGAATGGTTCCCCCGGCAAAGAGGCATGGTTTCCGGTATTACCATCGGTATGGTCGGAATCTCCGGTATCCTTATGAATCCGCTGTGCGACTATGTGCTGTCCCGCTGGGGTTACCGCACTGCCATGCTCATGGTGACGGTGATCTATGCCGTTTTGTGTCTGGGCGCTTTCTGGGTTCGGGAGCCCTCTGTCTCTGATCAGGCAGCACTTTCTCAAGGCTCATCTGCCCTGCAGGGAGATTCCGAATCTTCAAAGAAGCAGTTTACAGTGGGGGAAATGATGCGCACCAGATCCTATCTGATCATCAGTACGATCATGGCTCTTGCTGTTCCCGCCTATGTTCTCGTCAATCCGCTGATGAAATCTCTGGGAATGGCCCGGGGACTCACAAACAGTCAGGCTCTTGCCGGCGTGATGGCTGCATCCATCGCCAACATTGTCGGACGGTTTGCTCTGCCCTGGCTTTCCGACCTGGCAGGGAGAAAAAAGATCCTTCGCATGATCTATCTTCTCTGCACAGTCTCTGTCATCGGAGTTTCCGCTGCAGGCGGGCTGCTTTTTATTGTACTTATTTCTGCTGTCTGTCTGGTATACGGCGGGGTTGTCAGTTTATTCCCTGTGGTTGTCTCCGACCATTTCGGCACAAAATATCAGGGGATCAACTATGGTGCAGTTATGATCGGATACGGACTGATCTCTATTTTATGTCCTTATCTTCTGGATATTGCCGGAATTGAACTTTCCTTCATTCTGGCCGGGGTTGCAAGCGGAGTTGGACTTTTTCTGCTGAAATTTTTATAAGGAAGTGATAATTATGGAATATGAAGGCCAGATCTGCCGCTCCCCTATGGAACGGGGCTCTTTTATGCTGCCTGTCATGGTAGGCTGCAGTTATAACAGATGTTTCTTTTGCAATTTATTCCGCCACCTGAACTATCGGGTTCTTCCTCTTGAACAGATTGAGGCGGAACTGAAGCGCGTAAAAGAAGCAGGCGGAAATCCCAGCCGGGTATTCTTAGGAGATGGAAACGCCTTCTGCCTTGATACCTCCCGCCTTCTTGAAATCCTTAACATGATACATGCCTATTTCCCTGGCTGCAGCAGCGTCAATATGGATGCCACCGTTTCTTCCATTCTCGCCAAATCCTCGGGGGAACTGAAATCTTTATGGGAACACGGCGTCAGGCATCTCTATATCGGAATTGAAACCGGGCTGAACGACGTTCTGTTTTTTATGAGAAAAGAACACAACCTGGAACAGGCCTATGCCGCCGTATATAAGCTGAAGGAAGCCGGGGTTATTTTTGACGCCCACATTATGACCGGCATCGCCGGAAAAGGCCGGGGACTGGAAAACGCCGAAGCTCTGGCGGAATTTTTTGATCGGACACAGCCGACGCATATTGTAAATTTTTCTCTGTTTCTCGACCGCACGGTTCCCCTTTGGCGGGAAATCGAGGAAGGCCGCTTTTCTCCGGCATCCGAATTGGAAAATCTGAAGGAAGAACGGCATTTTCTGAAACTCTTTCACCCATCTTCCTCCCCGGGCAGCCAGAAAATTCTGTACGACGGTTTTCATGATCTTATTTCCGTTCGTATTCGGGGTTCTCTTCCCGATGACAGGGAAAAGATGCTGAAAAAGCTGTCTGATGAGATCAGCAGACAACAGGAAAAACAGACAAGGAGAACGTAAAGCGATGTTCAAGAAACTGGGGAAATATAAAAGAAGAATTTTTGAGATCATTGAGGTTGGCACAAAATACGATTATGCAAGCCGGATCTATGATTTTTTCAACGCCTTCTGCATTATTGTGAATCTGGCAGTCAGCATGTTATATACCTTCGAGGAATACCGGACACAGTACGGCGCTCTTCTTCTGACATTGGAAGAGCTTACTGTTGCTCTTTTTCTGATGGATTACATCCTCCGGATATGGACAGCAGGGTATTTGTATCCGGATCTTCCTGTATGGAGGGCGACTTTAAAGTATATGTTTTCCTTTACCGGTATTGTGGATCTTTTATCCTTCCTGCCTCAGTATCTCCCGATCTTTTTCCCTTCAGGCGCCATTGCTTTCCGCATGTTTCGGATCATCCGGATTTTTCGGCTGTTTCGGATCAACGCCTACTATGACGCCCTCAACGTCATTACAGAAGTCATTGTCGGAAAAAAACAGCAGCTTTTCTCCTCTGTCTTTATTATTCTGATGCTTATGTTTGCCTCCAGTCTCTGTATGTACAGTTTGGAGCACCAGGCGCAGCCGGATGTATTTTCCAACGCTTTTTCCGGCATCTGGTGGGCAGCTTCCACTCTGCTCACAGTAGGTTACGGTGACATTTATCCTATCACAACACTGGGAAAGATGTTCGGTATCTTCATTGCTTTCCTGGGTGTGGGGATTGTAGCTATCCCTACCGGTATTATTTCCGCCGGATTCGTCGACCAGTATTCCCGCATCAAAAGGATGACAGAATACGGGCCACAGTCCGCCATCAATTTTATCAAAATCCATTTGACTGACCGGGATCCCTGGATCGATCACACAATCTCGCAGCTCCATCTGCCGGACAGTGTTATCGTCGCTGTAGTAAAACGGGGAGACCGCATCCTTGTTCCACGGGGAAATATGATCCTCCGATCAGATGACATCATGGTGTTGGGAGCCGAGTCCTACCAGGATGACAAAGAACACATTAAACTCAAAGAATTTCTTCTGCAGAAAAATCATCCCTGGATCGGCAAGACCATCCGAAGTCTGGAGATTTCCAGACATTCCATTATTGTTCTGATCCGAAGGAACCGGAAAGTTATGATCCCCAACGGGAATATGATCTTAAGGGAAAACGACACAGTGATCCTTTATACCCAGAGTTATCTGGGCGGAGATGGAGATATTGAAATATAGCGATATAAAGAGAACTCTCTGGAAATATCTTTCAGAGAGTTCTCTTTAGGTTTAAATCATAAAAAGCAAAAAATAAATCCACAAAGTCTGAAATAAACTTTGTGGATCTCACTTAAAAATCGGAGTGACAGGATTTGAACCTGCGACCTCTACGTCCCGAACGTAGCGCTCTACCAAGCTGAGCCACACTCCGATGATATTGACCGGAACTTCTTTTACAGAAGTTCCAGCGCCCCTGCCAAGGAACTACGGATAGAGGACTCGAACCTCTACTAACAGAGTCAGAGTCTGCTGTGCTGCCATTACACCAATCCGCACTGTCTGTTTTTCTTATCTGTTTTGTTCAGCGAACAAATATTATTATAGCAGGCTTTTCCAAAAAATCAAGTACTTTTTTTCATTTTTTTCATTTTTTGCTTTTCCACTATGTTTCAAGGCAATTGTCACGAAAAAATGTCAGTTTCACATGCAATTACAATAATACCCGGGGCTATTGTTAATTTGGGACGTAACACTTTTAAAAAGTGTTACGTCCCAAATTTTACATTTTCTTAATCCTGTCAATTGCGGCAACTGTGTTTTCATATGAGCCAAATGCTGTCAGGCGGAAATATCCCTCTCCGCTTGGACCGAATCCGGATCCCGGTGTTCCCACAACTCCTGCGTTCTCCAGCAAATGATCAAAGAACTGCCAGGATGTCATTCCTTTCGGTGTCTCCAGCCAGATGTATGGGGCGTTCACACCGCCTGATACGTTATATCCTGCCTCTTTCAGTCCCTGATAGATCACTTTGGCATTGTTCATGTAATAAGCCACCTGCTCTTTCAGCTGTACTTTTCCTGCCTCAGAGTATACGGCCTCTCCTGCTTTCTGCACAATGTAGGGCGCTCCGTTATATTTTGTTCCGTGACGTCTTGCCCACAGGGAATGAAGTGTCACATCTTTTGATTTAATATCTTTTGGAATAACGGTCGCTCCCAAGCGCACTCCGGTAAATCCTGCATTCTTGGAGAAGCTTCGCAGCTCGATCGCACAGGTTCTTGCTCCTTCGCATTCATAAATAGTGTGCGGAACATTTTCTTCGGAAATATATGCCTCATATGCAGCATCATAAATAATGACAGCACCCTCTTTATTGGCATAGTCAACCCATTTCTGCAGTTCATCTTTTGTGATAGTGGAACCTGTCGGATTATTCGGGAAGCACAGGTAAATAATATCCGGCCGTTCTTTTGGAAGTTCCGGCGCAAAATTTGTTTCCTTTGTACATGGCATATAAATGACATCGCTCCATGTTTCTGTAGCCGGATCATAAGTACCGGTCCGTCCTGCCATAACATTGGTATCTACATACACCGGATAAACGGGGTCGCATACTGCAATCTTATTATCTTTAGCAAAAATTTCCTGAATATTTCCGGAATCACATTTTGCACCGTCAGAAATGAAAATTTCGTCAGCCTGAATATCACATCCTCTTGCCTGATAATCATTTTTTGCCATAGCGCTTCTCAAAAATTCATATCCGAGATCCGGCGCATAGCCGTGAAATGTCTCTGCATGTGCCATCTCTTCTACGGCTCCGTGCAGGGCCTCTATAATGGCCGGTGCCAAAGGCTGTGTTACATCTCCGATCCCCAGGCGTATAATGGATTTATCCGGATTTGCCTCCTGATATGCTGCTACTTTTTTCCCGATCGTAGAGAAAAGATAACTTCCTGGTAATTTCAAATAATCTTCGTTTACTTTAAACATCCTAGCTGTCCTCTCCTTATCTTTTTGTTTTATAAGTGAAAAAGTAAATAACTTTATCTCTTTTTACATTGTACTTCTTTTTAAGAAATCATATATTCTCCGTCAAATACATGAGCCGCCGGTCCTGTCAGCAGAATTTTGTCTGTATCCTTCTGCCAGTTGACAAAAAGTTCTCCGCCGGATAATTTTACTGTCACTTCCCGTTCTGTCAAATGGTTCAGCACTCCGGCCACCACTGCTGCGCAGGCTCCTGTTCCGCAGGCAAGGGTTTCGCCGCTTCCCCGCTCCCAAACCCGCACTTTCAAAGTTGCAGAATCTATGACCTCCGCAAACTCCACATTAACTCTTCTTGGAAATCTTCCATGATACTCAAATGCCGGGCCAAGCCATTCCAGCTCCAGTCCCCTTACATGGTTTGCAAAAACTACCGCATGGGGATTTCCCATAGAAACTCCGGTCATCCTGTATTCCACACCATTCACTGTGATCGGCTCATCAATTGCCAGCGTATGCTCACATATCACCGGCACCTGATCTGCTTCCAGAACAGGGCTTCCCATATCTACCTCTACCATGCTGATCCGTCCCTTTTCTTTCGGATTCGCAAAAAGGCGAAGATGGCGGATTCCTGCCTTTGTTTCAATATCCAACTCTTTTTTTGCAGTTATCCTCCGCTCATACACATACTTTCCAAGACAGCGGATACCGTTTCCGCACATCTCCCCAGGAGAACCATCTGCATTGTACATTTCCATGGCAAAATCCGCTTTCATGGAAGGACAGATCAGAATCAATCCGTCTGCTCCTACGCCGAAGTGCCGGTCACTGATCTTTTTAGCCAATCGTTCCGGTTCGTAAACCGTCTCCTCCAGACAGTTTACGCAAATATAATCATTGCCAATCCCATGCATCTTTGAAAATTTCATACTTCTTCCCTTTACGGCATTTTTTTGTTCTACCAAATATTTACGATCCTGCCGTCGGTTTTAGAAGTAAAGCCTACACCTTTGCTGTCAGTGTCTTCGCCGTCACACCGGGCTGCATGCCCAGCTTCCCGGAAAGTGCGCTTGTCACCTCTCCCGGCGCGTCCATCACCACGCTGATGATCGACATCTGCCTCTGGCGGTAAGGGATCCCCATTCTGCCCACAATATACTGACGGTATTCATGAAGCAGCTTATTTACAGCCTCCGAAGCTTCTTCGTCCTTAACAATAATACTGACAACTGTCACTCTGCTCTCTTCCATTACATTGCCTCCACAATCTGGGAAACAAATGCTTCCAGCTCTTCTTCCTGCCCCTGTTTGAGAACAGATTTTAAGGAAAGCTTCTTGTCTAAAATCTGCATTTCTTTCATCTCTTCCAGCTCCTTGGTGATCAAACGTCCGGAAGCTGCCGCCCATGTGCCGTTTTCCACCAGCGCAACGGTACGCTTCTGCACTGACAGGGCCTTCATGTCCGCAAGGAGATTTTCCATCGGAGGATAGATTCCGCCATTATAGGTAGAGCATGCCAGTACAATATGACTGCAGCGGAAAATTTCAGAGATCAACTCTGACACATGCACATCCGAGACATCATACATTTTTACATCTTTTATGCCTGCTTCTGTCAGTCTGCACGCTACTGCATCGGCTGCTGCCTCTGTATTCCCGTAAATAGATCCGTAAATAATAACAACTGCTTTATCTTCCGGCTCATATCTGCTCCATTTATCATACTTGTCCACAAAGTGTTCCAGATTTTCTCTCCATACCGGTCCATGAAGCGGACAGATCACCTGAATGTCCAGAGCTGCTGCCTTTTTCAAAAGCCCCTGCACCTGCATCCCGTATTTTCCCACGATATTAGAGTAATAGCGTCTTGCGTCCGCCATCCACTCCCCGTCAAAATCCATTTCGTCGCTGAACAGCTTTCCATTCAATGCTCCGAATGTGCCGAATGCGTCTGCGGAAAACAGTACTTTGTCCTTTTCATCATAAGTAACCATGACTTCCGGCCAATGTACCATAGGCGCCATGGCAAAACGCAGGGTATGACTTCCTGTATTCAGCACATCCCCTTCTTTGACGGCCATCGTCTTTGCTTCTATATCCATATCATAAAACTGTCCGATCATCTGCAGAGCTTTTGCACTTCCCACTATCGTCAGCTTAGGATACCGATACAGCAATTCCTCAATGTTCGCACAGTGATCCGGTTCCATATGCTGTACGATCAGATAATCCAGGTTTCGTCCACCCAGCGCATACGCTATATTTTCCAAAAACTGCTGAGTTACACTCCCATCTACTGTATCCATCAGCACCGTCTTCTCATCCAGGATCAGATAAGAATTGTATGACACTCCTCGCGGTATGGGAAATAAATTTTCGAAACGGGACAGTCTTCTGTCATTGCATCCTACCCAAACGATATCATCTGTTACTTTTCTTGTAATCTGCATATCTACTTTTACCTCCTGATCATCTATGCCTATTGTCCTAATAATGAACTGTCAATTATAATCCCCGCAAAGCGGGGCAGACCGATGAAATCGGTCCGGATTGCACTTCGTGCAATCATTATACCATACTTATTTACTGTTGTATGCCGAATTTTCATGGAATTTCGCCTGCTTTCCCGGCATTTTGCCCGATTTTGGAATCGAAAAGCCTCTTATACGCAAAAAGGAAGGTATGCTTTCCCATTCATATCCTTCCTCTTTGGTCTATTTTTCAAATGTCAGTTCCATTTTTGTCCCTTTATTTAATTCACTTTCCACCTGTATATGTGCATTGTGAAGCAGCGCTCCATGCTTTACGATGGAAAGTCCCAGGCCTGTCCCCCCTGTTTCCTTGGAATGGCTCTTATCTACCCGGTAGAAGCGCTCAAAAATACGCTCTTTTTGATCCTCCGGAATACCGATCCCGGTATCCGTGACGATTACCTTCACTCCTTTAAGCGTGTTTCCGACCCACACATCAACCCGCCCTCCGGGACGATTATACTTGATCGCATTTTCACAGATGTTATAGATCATCTCGCTCAATACTTGCCTTATTCCCAGGATAGTTACCTGCTCTCCGCTCATTTCTACATGAACATTCCGCTTTTCCGCCTGGTGAGAAAGTCTGCTGCATATCTCTCTTGTCAGAGTGTACAACTCCACTTCTTCTTTCTCTATGTCCACTCGTCCTTCATCCAGCTTGGAAAGGCGTATGATATCTTCTATTAATACGATCAGGCGGCTTGCCTCATTATAAATCCTCTCTGAAAATCCCTTCACATCTTCCGGTCTTACCAAGCCGTTCATCATAATTTCTGCATATCCGGAAATGGAAGTCAGCGGTGTTTTCAGCTCATGGGATACATTTGCCGAAAATTCTTTTCTCATATTAGCAATTGCTTCTTTTTCTTTGTTCTGCTTATCCATACTTTCTAACAACGGCGTCAATTCCTCATACACATCATTTTCCAGCGGGTTTTCCAGATTCAGTTTGTTGATCGGTTCAATCAGCCTTGCAACCTGCCATTTTGCCAGAAGCCAGGCAAAAATCATCATGATAATGGCAATTGCCGCCATAGCAGGCAATATAGTCAAAGCCGAATGGAACGCATTATTTATCGTTTTTGATACACGGAGCACAGTCCCATCTGAAAGCTTTTTCGCATAATAAAACATTTCGCTTCCTTTCGTATCGGACTGTCTGATATCCTGCCCTTCTCCGGTTTTGAATGCTTCCTTCACCTCCGGGCGGTCTGCATGATTCTCCAATTCCGGATCATCCTGGCCGGAATCATACAAAACCTCTCCGTTTCCGTCAATCCAGGTAACTCTTGTATTTTCCCGGACTGCATCCATCTGATCCAGATATTCATATCCGGAAATTTCGATGGCACGGATGATATAGTCTGCTTCCTGCTGTATCTCGCCTTCTACAACATCAACCGTCTGCCGATATACAAGCAAAGTCACAATCGTATAGGAGATAAGCAGTGTGGTTGTGATAACCAGCATCATACTCCTTTGTATTTTACGTCTCATAAAAACTCCTGTTCAAAACTTTTATTCACTGATGCGGTATCCGACTCCGCGCACCGTCTGGATCTGCTCTCCCGCATCTCCAAGCTTCTGACGCAGTGTACGCACATGTACGTCAACGGTACGGGTTTCACCGTCAAAATCATAGCCCCATATATCTTCCAGAAGCTGATCCCTTGTAAGTACGATATCAGGATTTTTCATCATACGTTTCAGAAGCTCAAATTCTTTTAAAGTCAGAGTAACAACCTTCCCGTCGGAAGAAACCTCGTGCTTTTTCACATCCATGATAATATGACCGAGGGCGATCTTATCCTCCGCATTTACCGCGCTTTTTCTGCTGCGTCTAAGAACTGCCTTTACTCTGGATACAAGCTCCATCATACCGAAAGGTTTCGTCACATAATCATCTGCTCCCAGATCCAGTCCCTTTACTTTGTCATACTCTGTCCCTTTTGCCGTCATCATGATCACGGGGATATCCCGTGTCTTTACGGAAGCCTTCAATTGCTTCAAAAGAGAAATCCCATCCTCTCCCGGCAGCATGATATCAAGAAGAATAAGCTCTGGCGTATCCAGCGCCAGAGCCTCAAGAAATCGGCTTCCATCTTCAAAGCCGCGAGCTTTGAACCCTGTTGTCTCCAGAGTATATACTACAAGCTCACGGATATTATTGTCATCCTCTACGCAAAAAATCATCCGTTTTCTCCTCTATTTATGACTCAACAGTCTGCATTCCTTTGTGAATACCGGTAATGGAAAATTCAACCCACTCTGCAATGTTGGTCGCATGATCACCGATACGCTCCAGATATTTTGCGATCATGATCAGATCTACTCCCTGCTCTCCGCGGTTTCCTTCAGCGATCAGGTTAATGACTTTTGTGCGAATTTCATCAAACAGTGCATCAATCCTGTCATCTGCGTCCATTACCTTTCTTGCCAGCTCCAGATCACGGTCTACATATGCAGATACGCTGTCATTCACCATCTTAGCCACGCCTGCAGACATCTCCTCGATTTTCTTAACATCTCCCGCCTCGGACATTCCGGCAGAAATGATGATTTCTGCGATATCAGCTGTCTGGTCTCCAATACGTTCCATGTCTGTGATCATTTTAAGGGCTGCAGAAATCTGACGAAGATCTCTTGCCACCGGCTGCTGCTGCAGAAGAAGCTTCAGGCAGAGGCGCTCTATATCCTTTTCCATCTGATCGATGCTCTCATCGGCACTCATAATCTTTTTTGCCTGTTCTATGCTGCCTTCCACCAACGCTTTTGTTACCCTGTTGATGGCAAGCTCGCACAGCTCTCCCATGCGAGTAAGCTGTTCATTAAGAATCTCAAGCTGCATATCAAATTTATTACGCATATCCTATCCAAACCTCCCTGTGATATAGTCTTCTGTTCTCTTATCAGAAGGAATTGAGAACAATTTCTCTGTATCATTGTATTCAATGACTTCACCCAGCAGGAAGAATGCAGTATTATCCGATACACGTACTGCCTGCTGCATATTGTGAGTTACCATAACAATAGTATAATCCTTTTTCAGTTCCATCGCAAGATCTTCTATTTTAGATGTAGAAATCGGATCCAGAGCGGAAGTCGGCTCATCCATCAGAAGCACCTCCGGTTCCACTGCAAGAGCTCTTGCAATGCAAAGTCTCTGCTGCTGGCCTCCCGACATTCCCAATGCACTCTTTTTCAGTCTGTCTTTACATTCTTCCCAGATTGCGGCATTGCGCAGAGATTTTTCTACAATATCATCCAGTTTCGCCTTGGAATGTATCCCATGTGTTCTGGGGCCAAAAGCAATATTGTCATAGATGCTCATGGGGAAGGGATTCGGCTTCTGGAATACCATTCCCACACGCTTTCTCAAAAGGTTCACATCCATCCCTTTAAAAATATTCTGTCCGTCCAAAAGGATTTCTCCGTCAATACGGCATCCCTCTACCAGGTCGTTCATACGGTTGATGGATTTCAGCAACGTAGATTTACCACAGCCGGAAGGCCCGATAAATGCAGTGATCTTATTGGCTTCAATTTCCAGATTTATATTTTTGAGGGCTTTAAAATCCCCGTAATGCAGATCGACATTTTTAATACTTATCTTTCCCATTTCCATTCCCTTTCTATGCTTTTGTCAGTTTTCGCGCAATCACGCTCGATAACGCATTAATACCCACTACAAGAACCAGCAGTATAACCGCCGTAGCGTATGCCTGATCCATGTAAAGACCTTCGCTGGACAAATTATACATATGAACTGCAAGGGTACGCCCGGATCCGAACACACTGGAAGGAATCTGGGCAACGGTTCCTGCTGTATAGATCAATGCTGCTGTCTCGCCCACGATACGTCCGATTGCCAGGATAACTCCTGCCAGGATTCCGGGAATCGCTGACGGAAGCACAATACGGAAGACGGTACGCAGTTTTCCTGCCCCAAGCCCGAAGCTTCCTTCACGATAAGAGTCCGGCACCGCTTTAAGCGCTTCTTCCGTGGTACGCATGATCAGAGGAAGAATCATGATGGACAATGTAAATGCTCCTGCCAAAAGGGAAAATCCCCACCCGAGCGTATTAACAAAGAACAGCATACCGAACAAACCATATACGATAGAAGGAATACCGGAAAGTGTCTCTGTAGTAAGACGAATAATTTCTACAAATTTGTTTCCTCTTCCTGCATACTCAACAAGAAAGATTGCCGAGAAAATTCCGAAAGGAACCGCAATCAGCAGGGAGAGCAGTGTCATAATAACGGTATTGATCAAAGCCGGCACAACCGAAGCATTTTCCGATGTATAATGAAGTGAAAACAGAGACGGTGTAATGTGCGGCAGACCATTGAGCAAAATATATGCGATTAAGAAAAGTAAAACAGCAAAGGTAATGAAAGCTCCCAACAGCACCAGCAGCAACACAACAAAAGAGCCCGGATGTTTCATATATGTTTTTAATTTATCGCCTATGGTTGTCTTATTACTCATGATCGGCCCCCCTCTTCAGTAATGCAACGCTGAAGTTGATGATAAGGATAAACACAAACAGTACCACTCCTGTGGCAATTAGTGCCTCTCTGTGAAGATCTGTTGCATATCCCATCTCCAGTACGATATTTCCGGTCAGAGTACGGATACCCTGAAGGATACTTTCTGCAAATCTCGGCTGATTTCCAACAATCATAATAACCGCCATAGTCTCACCGATGGCGCGTCCGATCCCCAATACGATGCCTGCAACCACACCTGACTTTGCCGCCGGAATGATCACACGGAAGATACTTCTTTCCTTTGTTGCGCCAAGAGCAAGAGATCCTTCATAATAGTGCTCCGGCACTGCCCGCATAGCGCTTTCTGTGGTTCCGATAATCGTCGGAAGGATCATCATGCCAAGAATCAGAGATGTTGTCAGGATACTGTTTCCATCTCCCGAGCGGTCTACCAGGCCCGCTCTTTTAAGTACCTGTCCGAAGTCACGGATCAGCGGTACAACAACTACCAGGCCGAAAAAGCCATACACAACAGAAGGGATACCTGCCAGCAGCTCTGTCGCCGCTTTAAGCGGTCTGTAAATCTGTTTCGGGCAGTACATTGCCATAAATACAGAAGTCAGAATCCCAATCGGGACACCAAAGATAATAGCTCCGGCTGTTACATAGAGACTGCCGACAATCATGGGCAGAATTCCGAACAGATTATTATTGGGACGCCAGATATCGCCTGTTATAAATTTTACAAATCCTATTTCTTGAATTGCAGGGACGCCATTTGCGAACAAGAAGATACAAATGAGAGCTACCGCCAGCACCGAAGCGCAGGCGGCAACTAAGAACACTCCCTGCATGAATTTTTCAGTCCATGCTTTCGATTTCATTTTCTCTTTTTCCTCTTATCCTACTGTAAGATTATTCTGCAATTTCATCCCAGGAGTAAACTTCACCTGTGTAAATAGATTTTACCTGATCAGATGTCATATCTTCTGTAGGATTGTTGTTGTTTACGATTACAGCAATTCCGTCAGTTGCCATCACTGTAGCATCAAGCTGGGAAGCTTCATCTTCTTTCAGCTCTCTGGATGCCATACCGATGTCATAGCTTCCTTCAATTGTGTTTGTCATACCTGTTGTAGAATCAGATGTCTGAAGCTCAATATTTGCATTCGGATTTACTTCTTTGTATGCCTCGATCAGTTTTTCCATTACAGGTGATACAGAAGAAGATCCGCCTACTACTGCATCTCCGGATGGCTGTGTTCCTTCAAAAGCTGCCACATCTGCAACCGGAATATATCCTTCTTCCTCTACTACTGCCTGTCCTTCTGTGCTCATGATATAGTTCATGAAGTCAGTTGCCACTTCGTTGTTCAGATCTTTTGCTACTGCAATGTTAAATGGTCTGGATACTTTGTAGTCACCGCTTACAACATTGTCTGCTGTCGCTTCTGCTCCGTCAATCTTCAGAGCCTTTACACTGTCATCAAGAGATCCAAGAGAAATATATCCGATAGCATATTCATTCTCTGCAACAGTTGTCATCATAACAGAAGTATTGTTTGTGATCTGTGCATCTGCAGTTGTCATATCAACTTCTTCGCCGTCTACTTCTTCCACAATACCAAACAGCTCTGTGAAAGCTCCTCTTGTACCGGATCCGTCTTCACGGGATACGATCGTAATATCGTTTGCTGCATCCCATTCAGAAGTGCTTTCTGTGCTTCCGCTGTCAGAGCTTGTATCTTCGCTTGAATCAGAACTTCCGCATCCTGCAAGCATTCCTGTCATCATTCCTGCTACTGCTAATACTGCCATAAACTTTTTCATTTTCATAGTTTTTAATCTCCTTTTGTTTCCTGCAATATTTTGTATGTATTTCCTTGACAGTAGCTATCATATAAGACCAATGTTAAATCTGAAACCAGCCGAATGTTAAATCTACGTAAAATTATTTATCCTGTAGAAATTATACCCTCTGGTGAAAAAAATATACACTGCGGGCAATGAGTTCCGCTTTCGGAACTCTCAACTCTCATGCCGAGTGCAGCCGCTTTAGCGGCAAATTTCCTGTTAAGTAAAAAAGACCTTAGCTGCCGCTAAAGCCTTTTTTCAAAGTTTCCGTCTACTGCACATCCTTCTGTAAAGATCATAAATGCGTCCGGATCAATACTATGTACGATTCTCTTGATCTGTCCCACTTCATATTTGGATATCATTACAAATAAAATATAGGAAGTCTTATTCGTGTATGCTCCTTCACCATCCCAATTCGTCACGCCTCTCCCGAGCTGTTCCATAACTGCTTTCGAGATGCCTGTCTTTTTAGTAAAGATCATAACACTCATATTGATATTTTGAATATGGACCCTGTCAATTGCTATGGACAATATCGTTGTATAGATCAGTGAATAAATAACGATTTCAATATTAAACATAAAAAGACAGATCATATATACAAATATATTCATAAGAATATTAATACGCCCCACACTGAAGCCCGGATACTTTTTTGTACAGCAAAGTCCGATAATGTCCTGTCCTCCGCCTGAACTTCTTCCTCTAAGGACAAGTCCGGTTCCTGTTCCGGCAACGATGCCTCCAATGATACACGATGTCAGATAATCGTCAATTACCGGAGTCGCCGGAATGGGAATAATCATCAGGAAAATACTCTGAATAGCAACTGTAATAAGTGTCTTTACCGCAAACTGCCTTCCCAACACCCGGTATCCCAGATAAAACAACGGAATATTCATAATAAAGTAAATAAGACCGGAAAGATCCAAACCGCCCGGCACCGGCACATGCAGCACCTGTACAACAAAAGTACGGAGCAGCTGAGCGATTCCCATGAATCCTCCATTGTACAAACCAAGGGGCGTGATCAGCACATTAACTCCCAAGGCGAATATAAAACTGCCGGCCACAGCATCTATTCCCTGCACCAGCACCTCTTTTTTCTTCTCACTTATTTCATTCAGCATTTTCCCTCTTCTCCTCTTCCTTCCTGCATCTACTCAAATAAAAGGGACCTAAGCCTACTGCCTAAGTCCCTGACTGTTCTTCCAGACAAGCCTGAATTGCTTCGTTTAACGAAAGCATCTTTTCATCCAGCGTTGACACCATCTCTGCACATTCCCTCAGATCCCGGCTGATATATTCCGGAGCATTTCCCTCAAATTTATAATATATCTTATGCTCCAGACTCGCCCAGAAATCCATAGCAATGGTACGGATCTGAATTTCCACCTTGGTATCTACCACACTGTCGGATAGAAAAATCGGAACAGATACCAGCATATGATAGCTTTTATATCCGCTCTCCTTCGGATTTTTAATGTAATCCTTAATAGAAAGGACTTTCAGATCGCTTTGATTTCCTATCATTTCTGCCAGTTTATAAATATCTGATGTAAAAGAGCATATCAGACGCACGCCTGCAATGTCATTCACATACTTTACCATATTTTCAATGGAAGTCTCATGTCCGTTACGCTTTAATTTCTTTACAATGCTTTCCGGCGTTTTAATTCTTGTCTTGATATGTTCGATCGGATTATACTGATGGACATGCTGAAACTCATCATTTAAGATTTCCAGCTTTGTTCCTACCTCCTTCAAGGCAGACGTATATAAAAACATGATGGTTTTCCAGCTGTCCACATCCTCATAATACTTAAATGTTGCTCCCATGTTGTTTCCGTACTCCTTCACCCGCCATGTCAGCGCAAAATCTTTGTTTTCCTGCATGGCTCATTGCCTACCTGAATATTATATCATAATTTCAGAGCATTGTCATAGAGTTCATACTTATTTAAGAAAGAGTTCACTGCAGAAGCCACATTTCCAATATTATTAAAATTCTATTCCTTCCCTTGCCGTTCGCCCTTCATCGTATGGATGTTTGATCTTTGTCATCTCCGTTACATAATTGGCTATCTGGAGAAGCTCATCTGATACGTGATGTCCGGTCATAACTACCTCCAGGCCGCGCGGTTTATGCTGAAGGAAATGGATCAGTTTCTTTTCACTTAACAGTCCAAGATCAGCCGCGCACACTGCTTCGTCCAGTATCAAAACATCAAAATTGATACAGAATTTGGCAATCTCATCCAGCGCCTTTGTATTATAATGCCGATATTCGGCCTTTTCATTGCTGTTCATCTGATTATAAAATTTGACATGTCTTTTTCCCGGCAGGCATGTAACATTGGGAAGCTGTTCCAACACTTTTCTCTCATTAGAATTGTTGTCTTTCATAAACTGGAATACCAGAACCTTCAGACCGCTGCCCGCTGCCCGGACTGCCTGCCCCATAGCCGCGGTAGTCTTTCCTTTTCCATCTCCATAATAAATATGTATCATTCCAGTTCCTGTCATATGTATACCCCCTGACATTTTGTCATACTGTAGTTTCCGGCCACGCCGACTCCTCTCATCTATTAACATATTGTAGGGGTTCTTATGCTAGAAGTCAAGCTGCATATCTCCGAATTTGATCCACTGCCGCCTGCGCATAAATTCTGAAATAGCCAGAGTCACCACGGCCGGAAGAAGAATCTGGATCAAAAGGATCTTGATCAGTACTATACTGGCCGGTTCTGTCTGGATCATAGTCTGCCAGGTCATGATCTGTCCTACCAGACCTGCTGTTCCCATTCCTGACCCTGTCGCATTGCTTGTCATATGGAGCACAACTGTTCCAACAGGCCCAAGGATTGCGCTGGAAAGGATTGCCGGAAGCCATATGACCGGTTTTCTTACAATATTGGGCACCTGAAGCATGGATGTGCCGATTCCCTGGGCCAAAAGTCCGCCAACTTTATTTTCTCTGTAGCTCGCCACAGCAAATCCCACCATATTGCAGCAACATCCAACCGTTGCGGCTCCGGCTGCCAGCCCGGATAAATTGAGGATAATCCCAAGGGCCGCTGAACTGATAGGGAGGGTAAGGATCATTCCCATCAGAACAGATACAATAATTCCCATTAAAAATGGCTGCTGCTCTGTTCCCCAGTTAATAATAGCGCCAAGGCCTGTCATAAACTGAGAGATCGGAGGGCCCAGAAGCAGACCTACTGCTGATCCTGTTCCAATCGTCACGATAGGTGTTACCAAAATCTCTACTTTTGTCTTTCCGGATACCATATGTCCGAATACGATGCCGACATAGGCAGCAATAAAGGCTCCAAGAGGTTCCCCCGGGCCTGAATATACCATCGTTCCGTCCACAAGCACTGTCCCTGCAAGAAGATTGCTTGCAAATGCTCCTGCCATTCCTGCCACACCGGCAGATACAGTCACGAGCTGGCCTTCCTTAAATTTTGCCGCCACACCGACGCCGATCCCCGCTCCTGTCAGGGACGCTGCCACCTTTCCGATGGCAAAGATCATATCGCCCACGCTTCCGCCGATAAGAGTTCCGATCTGCTGCACGATCGTTCCTATGATAAGCGTAGCAAAAAGCCCCTGTGCCATTCCGCTTAAACCGTCAATGAAAATGCGGTCCAATACTTTTTTTAATTTTTCCATAATACCTTCTCCCTTATCCTTCTGAATACACTTATGTTTTTACATGTGTCTTGTCACTTGGAAAGTGTATCACAAGGCGAAGGGGAAGTCAACGAATTTCTATCTGACACATTTCCATAGTCTGAATAGCCGCTTCATGTGTCTTGACTGTAACCCCTGCACAGCAGTTCTTTGAAACAGCCACAGGAAGTTCCGGAGAAACTGCCTTGATAAGAAGAGCATTGGACACCACACAGATATCCGTGCAAAGCCCGATCAGCTCTGCCTCTTCATATCCGCCGGTCTTTACTGCCTCTGCCAGATCCACACTTCCAAAAGAAGGTTTCTCTGCCACATGTTCAGCATATCCCTTTAGCTCATCAATAATCTCCCATCCTTTTGTCCCGCGGATACAATGCTCTACCGGCAATTTTGCCCCTTCCTGAGTTTTAAGATAATCTTCCCCGTGCGTGTCCTTTGTAAACCAAATATCCCATCCTTCCTTTTCTGCTCTTTCAATTCTTGCTTTTACATTGGGAACAATCTTTTCTGCCTCTTTCGTCCCTAACGCACCTGTCACGAAATCATTTTGCATATCTACTACGATCAGAAGTTTTTTCATAGGTATATTTCCTCCTATCTTTTCTTTTGTCAAGCGTACAACATTCCCTTAAAATTTTCAATGACCGGCATGCAATATTCCTGATTTAGACTTTCTTCAGAATGTTTAGATCTTCCTTATGATATCTTCATTTTTTCTTTAGATGAGTGTCACAGATTAGACATATTTATCTTATATACTAAAACCATCAAATAAATGAAGTTGACGGAAGTACATAGAAAAAAGTCTTGGATTTCTGCCAGCTTCGCCTAAAGACATTTAACTTTTTTTAGATAGATTTACCTTTTTTCTCTTATTTCCTTTTTTCAGGAGCAGCCTAACCAAGCTGCTCCTTTTCCTGTTTACAACCTCCTGCCGCAATGCTATACTGCCAATAAAGACCAAATAACAGAAAGGATGAACGGTATGTTCCGATTGTGGGCAAAAGAATTTAAAGATAATCGAATGATCCGCGACACAGTCATATGCGAGGAAAGCATGGATACAAGAACCCACAAAATATTCCGCGCCCTCGATTCCGTCTGCTACGAATTTGATCTTAGCAAGCCGATCTGGCTGGATTCTACTATTCAGGAATTTAAACGGCACAGCAAAGCGCGTTTCTATCAGGACAATTTTGTGGATTCTATTGATTTTGATTATCTGGAAATCCAGGTTATAGAAGAAGGAGACTGAATATTCAGCCTCCTTCTTTTTAGTCATTTCGTATCGCCGCCAGAGGGCTTAGCCTCATAGCTCTAAGCGCCGGAAAATAGCCGGCCGCCATTCCTACAAATACAGCAAATACAACTGCTGCCATGATAAGCCACAATGGAATATAGGAAATTTCCCCTTCTATTCCCATAGCCTTACTGGACGATACAATAACATTAATAACAGTCGAAATGATATAACTTAGAATACTCCCTATGGCTCCCCCCAGCAGCCCGATAAATGCCGCTTCCATCAAAAACATTTCTTTTATATTTCTCAGACTGCATCCCAGCACTTTAATAACTCCGATCTCCTTCGTCCTCTCATAGATAGACATCATCATAGTATTGGCAATTCCGATCGCTGCCACAAGAAGGGAAACTGCTCCGATCCCGCCAAGAACAGCCTGTATGATTTTAAGCTGCCCTTTGGCGCTTTCCAGATATTCCACATTAGTGTCTGCCTGAAATCCCATCTGCCGGATCATAGCCGCTGTCTCGTCAACCGCATGAATGTCGTCCACTTTTACCTGAGCCTGTGTATAACTGAACTCTTTATATGGCTTTCCGGATTTTGTAACCGGCTGTCCGGGAATCGCCCTGCCGGAAAATTCTTTCTTCAGCATCGGTTTTAATGTATCCAGATCACAATAAACATTATAGTAGTGACTATTATAGAAATCCACATCACCAGCCACTACTCCGCTTGCATGCACTGCATGTTTTTTAGCCGCTTTTGTCGGATTTTGCCCTGTCCCTTCTCCGTCAGTCTGATCACCTGTGCCTGCGGACATCGCTGAAGGATCCTGTCCTGCCTGATATCCTGCTTCATCCAAAACGAGGAACATAGAATCATGTGCCAGATCGATATCCGGAAGTTCTCCCGTTTCGTAATAACTATTATTACCTTTTTTATCTGCAAAAGATGTAATAATCCCATTTCCATAAAGCAGCTCCAACTGTCCTGTCCCTGTCTGCGGCAGCCTTCCTCCCGGAGCCAGGTCAATATTCTGCGATGCCAGTCCTTCCGGCGTCATTGCTATCAGCTCCGTCCAACTCTGATATCCTCCTTTCAGAAGCATAACCGACATCCTGTACACAGGCTGCGCTGACACTACATGCTCAATCTGTGAAAACTGTTCTACAACAGAATCTGTAATCCATTTTTCTTTTTCCTCTTCGCCGGCTCCACCGCTGCTGTAGGACGTCATACCGTTTCCCGTGCTTCCGCTGCTGACCGTGATCGTGTTAAGGCCTCCCGACTGCTCAATCTCCTGATAAATCATCTGCTGCATCCCAAGACCCAGAGAAATCATGACAACAATGGAGGTTGTCCCAATGATCACACCCAGGACAGTCAGAAATGTCCGAAGTTTTCTGCGCTTTAAGTTTCCACTACTCATTCTCAGAAGATCGATCCAGTTCATCCAGCAATCCCTCCTCTTCCAGAGCGTCCATTTTCTTCTTCTTTCCCTTTCTTACAACAATGACAGCTGCCGCCGCTGCCAATATGACTGCCGCCACTGCTACAGGAATCACTGGAAATCCCTTTTCTTCCTCCGTATTGGAAAAGTCAGTCATAGCTGCGGTATCTTCCATCTCTGTGATTTCCAACTGAAAGGTTTTCTCTGCTGTAGCTACCTGTCCTGCCTCGTCTTCATAACTTAAAGTCATCTTCATGTCTTTCATGCCTGATGTAGGTTCTGTCCCCTCCAGCATTGCATCGATATCCGTACTTGCACCAGGTTCCACATTTCCTAAAAATATCTCTTCTTTTTTGATTCCTTCACCTTCAAACACTGCTTTTACATTATAAAGCTTTACTCTTCCCAGATTATAGAGACTGCTGGTAATGTTGGCTTCCTCCCCTGCCGCAATCGTAGCTGGAGTGATCTCAAAATCGCTCATTTCAAACCTTGCATCCTGTTTTACAGGAATGGACAAGCTGGAGGCAGCCTCTACCTGTGCTGCATTTCCGTCTTCATATTTCATAGACAGATTAATACTGTATGGCTTTTGTACTAAATCTGCTTTCGCATTCAGCTGAATGGAAATATCTGCTGTTCCCCCTGCTTTGATCCCATCCAGATAAATGGAGCTGGAGCCTGATGAAGGAAGAAATGCCGGTGATGTCGTCTGCTCATCAGATCCTTCTGACGGTGCCTCCAGATCAAAAAGCATATTGGAAACTCTCGTTGCCTTAGATGTGTTTTTCAAATGTATTGTAAGCGTAAAATTGCTTCCTGCTTTTACTTCAGCCGGATTTGTGTCGAATCCTGTCACGATCACTCGCGGAACAGATCCGGAAGTATTTCCTTCTCCGCCTCCTCCTGTCACAGCTCCATTGTCAAAACCTCCTGCAGCTGCCAGAAGCTGTGAACTGTTTCCATCTAAAAATCCGTCTGTACTTCCAGAGTTTCCGGCACTTCCAGAGTTTCCGGATCCTGCCCCATCTGATCTGATCCCTGTGGGGAAGCGGGCTTTTTATCTCCTCCCGTCTGTGGTTTCTGCTGCTCTTTTGCTGCAATATTGACATAGAAGGAACTTGTATTTAACACCTCTTCTCCTTCTTCTCCAAAGGCAGATATATCGAAGCTTAAAGTGTATCGTCCCGCATCTGCGTTCTTCCTTGCTGTAAAATCAAACGACACTTCCCCGCTTTTTCCTGCCTCCAGCGTTTCTATTGTCTGACTGTAGCTTTGGTATTCCGTCTGAAACGGCCACTTATCTCCACTGTTTCTAAGTTTGGGGACAACTGTGATTTTTGTCAGGTCACTTTCGCCCGTATTAGCGATACATACTTTGAACTCCTTTTTATCGCCTTGTTTGTATGTAAGAACCTTATTATCCGGAACACTGACTTCTAATTGACTGGCTGCTGCTTTAAGCGGCGTCGGACTTACCATCCCCCAGATCACCGTCATCATCAGAACCGCCGCTGCTATTTTTTTTACCTGCTTCATATTTCCCTCTCCTTTTCTCTCTGTTTTTCTTCTACTTTTACAATCTTTCCGTCTATAATATGAAAAATCCGGTCTGCATAAGACGCAAGCTGCAGATCATGAGTCACCATGACAAGTGTGCGCTTCTGCTCTCTCACAACCGTCTGCATAAGATGCATGACCTCTTTGGATGTGTGGGAATCCAGATTTCCCGTAGGCTCATCAGCAAAGATAATATCCGGTTCCATAACAAGCGCTCTTGCTACGCCTACCCTTTGCTGCTGTCCTCCCGACATCTGATTCGGAAGATGCTTCTTATGTTTTCCCAATTTGACAAGATCCAGCATCTGATCTGCCTTTTTCATTCTTACACTTCTTTTTACCCCGCGGAAACTTAAGGGAAGCGCAACATTTTCTACGGCATCCAGCGTTCCGATCAAATGAAAAGACTGAAAAATAAAGCCTACATGCTCCCTTCTGAATTTGACAAGCTGCTCCTCATTCATCTTCTCTATATGCCGTCCACTGATTACAACTTCTCCCTTTGTGGGTTTTTCCAGACCGGCCAGCATATTAAGAAGAGTAGATTTACCTGATCCGGACGTCCCTACAATTGCACAGAATTCTCCCTTATAGATCTGAAAGCTGACCCCGTTCAGAGCCCGCACCGCTTCATCACCTACACGGTACAATTTGTAGAGATCATTCACCTCAATGACTTTTTGCATGCTCTGTATATCCTCTCTTGGCTTATTTCATACTGCCTTTTCCGTACAGGACAGTATCCCTGCATTCAGATAATCAATGTCAGAATACTGCTCCTGCATGGAAATGCATTTCTGTAACGTATGCAGGAAGAGCGTATCATACAATTCCTAATATAACCTTAGGTTTTTCTTTAATATTGTCTTAAGATTCTTTATTTTTTCATTTTCGGTTCAAAGATCAGAGAAGCAAGATATCCGAAGATCAGAGCTGATGAAATTCCGGCTGCACTCGCCTGAAATCCTCCCAGGAAAATACCGATAAATCCGTTCTCCTCAATTGCTTTTTGCACTCCGCTCCACAGAGTATTTCCAAAACCGAGCAGTGGAACGGTAGCCCCCGCCCCGGCAAATTCCACAAAGGGCGGATAAATATGAAAAAAGCCAAGCACTGCCCCGCTGCACACCAGCAGCACCATAATGCGGCCCGGCATCAGCTTTGTCCGGTCCAGCAGAATCTGGACCAGGGCGCAGATAATGCCGCCGACCCAAAACGCATTGAAATATTCCATATCACACTCACACCTCCTTACGCTGTTTCCAGCACAATCCCATGGGCGATTCCGGGTACGCTGGATCCCTCATTATAGCTTACCGTCGACATCAGCGCCCCTGTAGGGACAAAGAGCACTTTCTTCCATTCACCGCCCGCTATCTTCGGTAGAATATAAGAGGACAACGTCACTGCCGCGCACCCGCATCCGCTTCCTCCGGAATGGGTATCCTGTGTTTTCTGGTCGAAGATTGTCATTCCGCAGTCTATATGATTCTTTTCTATATCCACCCCTTTTTCCCGCATCAGATCTACTAAAATACTTTTTCCTACATACCCCAGATCCCCTGTAACAACCCGGTCATATTCCTCTATGCTTCTTCCGAAATCTTCCAGATTCTGCATAATGGTATCTGCTGCCGCCGGCGCCATACATGCACCCATATTCTGGGAATCTTTCAGTCCGTAATCTACAATTTTCCCCACGGTCACGCCGGTGATCTTTACCGGACTTTTCTTCCTCCCCACCAGGAAGGCAGCGCTTCCTGTTACAGTCCAGTGGGCCGAAAGCGGCCGTTGATTCGCGTAGCTTAAAGGGAAGCGAAATTCTTTTTCCGCAGTCCCGAAATGGCTGGATGTCACAGCCAGCATATATTCCCCGTAACCGGCCGCCACTGCCATAGAGGCAAGCGCCAGCGCTTCCCCTGAAGTAGAGCATGCGCCGAACAGACCAAACATGGGAATCTGAAGCTTTTCCACGCCCATGGATGTGGCAATTCCCTGGCGCAGCAGGTCTCCTCCGTACAGATAGCGGACCTGCTCTGCTGACACATGTGCCTTTCCCAGTGTCAGGATACAGGCTTCACTTTGCATCGTACCTTCTGCCGCTTCCCACGTCTTTGCTCCAAACAGATTATCTCCTACCATGTCAAACAAATTTCCCAGCGGTCCCTCTCCCTCTTTTTTGCCTACAACAGACCCGCTGCTGATCAGATACGGTGTCTCTGTGAAAGAAAGACTCTGAGCTCCTTTTGTTTTCTGGATCATCCCAAGACACCTGCCTTTCCTGCCAGCCAGTAAATAAATCCCAGAAGCCAGCTTGTGAAGATTCCATATAAAATGACCGGCCCGGCAATGGTAAAAATCTTACAGCCGATTCCCATAACCTGTCCTTCTTTTTTATACTCAATAGCCGGTGCCGCCACAGAATTGGCAAATCCGGTAATCGGAACCAGGGCCCCGGCTCCTCCCCATTTTGCAATTTTGGGATAAAGATTCAGTCCTGTTAAAACAGCACTGATCAATACCAGAATAACCGAATTCCAGCTTCCGCTCATATTTTTATCCAATCCGCATTTTTCACAATAGTTTAATATAAACTCACCGATCGTACAAATGATCCCGCCTGTAATAAATGCTTTCAGCATATTAAGCGGAAGATTATGGACCGGTGTTTTTTTCTTCACATATTCTTCATAAGCTTTCTTTTCTTTTTCTGTTAAATTGCCCACGTTTGATCCACCCTTCCTCTTTAAAATTTCATTGGCACGGCCTTTTAAAATCCTCCCCAGCGATTCCAGAAAAACAGCAGTCCTCCGACACATTTTCCCACAGCCATCCCCAAAATTGCCCACGGTATACATCTTGAAATCTTAATCCTTCTGATGAATACAGGAAATACATTCAGAACCTCTGCCAGCGCCATTGCCCAGCATCCGGCAAACATGCCTGCCAGGATCCCGAAAAGCGGCAGGATCCATGTTCCTCCCGGAATAGATATCTGAAAAACAAAAAATATATTTCCCAATATGCCTCCTAATGCAGCCGCATCCTCATAAAGCAGAATGTGCTCTCCCGTATGGGTCCTGTCGGCAAAATCTGATAAAATCCCCAGTTCGATAATAAAGGAAAACAGACCGCCTGCCACTGTGATTCCGGCGCTAAGTCCTATGAGGCCCAGAATGACCTGCTGTATGATCTGTTGTCCCCACATCAATTTCCTTCTCCTTTCTGGAATAAGCCTCAATCAGAGTACTCTGTATTTCATTTTCATAAGTTCTCATTTCCACCTCAATGGGAGTCGGATCTGCCGAAAACCGCTTTTTTCCGAAATGATTGAAGAATACAAGGATCCCCATAATCAGACCGATACAGTAAGTAAACTCCAGAACTGTAAATCCGTCGGATACTTTTCCGGTCAGAAGCGTATAAATCTGCCGAAAGAGTTTTGCTGTATCCACATCATTGTTAAAGGCCATAATAGAAAACGCCGCCCCGGCAAATGTTAAAAATACTACTCCGGCTGTCTTGGCGATGTGGACCGCTTTGCTTCCTGATCTTTTATCTGCCAGAGTAATGATGACATCCGGCTCTGCAAGATTCTGTACCTCTGCCTCCGGAAATTCTTTGTGGATCAGCTCGATCACCTTCAAAACAGAGAGAACTGTCCGGCTGACCTTTTTATCCGCAGAATGAAAACGAAAAAGCTTCAGAGTTTTTACTTTAGCAAGGATAACCGGATTGCTGCATTCTACCTGAAAAATATCCCCTAACGTCACATCCGGTTTGGTAACTTCTACATTCCTGTCTGATTTTATATAAATTGTCGCTTTCACCTGAGACACTTTCTGGCACCTCCTGTTCTATCCTCACCAGTGTACCGTCTGTAACCTGTTCGCTGCCTCTGACATCCCGAAAATAATAGATTACTCCTACAGCAACAGCTAATGTCACCACAAAGATAAGGCATACCCTTATTTTTTTCCTGGCTTTCTCCATACGTTTCTCTCCTTTTCGTATAACCTTGATGTTTAGTATGGTTTCAGCCAGTAAAAAATATACATTGGGTATGCCTTTTAAATCTTCTCTCTCATTTCTTCCAGAATCCTTTTTTCCATTCTCGATACCTGGACCTGTGATATGCCGAGTATTTTTCCTACTTCTGTCTGGGTTTTATTTGCAAAATATCTCAAATAAATAAGCTGTCTTTCCTCCGGCCGGAGCTGTTCCAAAAGCTGGCTAAGCAGCATACGGTTTAAAACCGCTTCCTCTCTTTCCTCCTTTTCCTCCAGCTTATCCAAAAGCTGTATCTCGTGGCCGTCCTTCTGATAGATTGTCTTATGAAGCGACTCTATCTCTGCCCCCGCCTCAAGGGCAAGTACAAGTTCTTCTTTATCAACCTGCATCGTCTTTGCAATTTCTCCAAGGGACGGTTCATCCCCGTTTTCACCCTGCAGTTTTTCTCTGCAGCAATGAGCTTTGTAAGCCATCTCTTTGAGCGAGCGGCTTACTTTGATCATACCGTCATCCCGAAGAAATCGTTTGATTTCTCCGGAGATCATAGGAACCGCATAGGTGGAAAATTTCACATCATAGGACAGATCAAATTTGTCTATCGCTTTTAAAAGCCCGATACTTCCGATCTGAAACAGGTCTTCTGCTTCCGCCCCACGGTTATAAAATCGTTTTACCACACACCATATCAGCCCGGTGTTTTCCTCCACAATCTGTGCTTTTGCCTCTTCATCCCCTTGGTGAGATTTCTGAATCAAAGCGATTGTGTGGTCCATAATTCCCTTCCTTTGCCGATTTCCTTTTTCATTTTTACCGTTGTCCCTTTCCCGGGCGCTGATTCCACCTCCAGTTCATCCATAAAAGCCTCCATAAAAGAAAATCCCATTCCGGATCGTTCCAGATCCGGTTTTGTAGTAAACAGCGGCTCCATAGCCTTTTTCACATCAGTGATCCCCACTCCCTGATCCGAAATTTCAAGATAAATTGATTTTCCCTGTATCCACGCCTTAATATGTACTTTATTAAGCGTACTGTTATAGCCATGGATAATGGCATTTGTCACCGCTTCCGACACAGCCGTCTTGACATCAGACACCTCTTCCACTGTAGGGTTGAGCTGAGTCATAAATGCCGCCACTGTGACTCTTGCAAATGCTTCATTGGATGAATGACTGTCGAAACTCACTTCCATTTCATTGTATACTTCCCCGATATGTTCCATTTTATTTTTCCTCCTCATATAGCTGCATGATCTTCATTACTCCTGACATTGTCAGTATTTTCTTCATCCGCTCGCTGGTATGCACTGCCCATACCTCGCCGCCCATCATGTATACTTTCTTATAGCGTCCCATAATTACCCCGATTCCGGAACTGTCCATAAAACTGGTGTCTGCAAAGTCAAAGATAATGTAGCGGATGTGTTCTCTGTCAATGAGATGATCCGCCTCCTTTTTAATCTCTTCTGCATTGTGATGATCCACATCGCTGGGCAGAAAAATCGTAAGACAATTTTCCTGTACCTGATACTTCATATTGTATTCCTCCTCAAAAATAGTCTATCTATGACAAAAGGATATGTAACTTTTATTACATATCCTTTTCTTTCGTATCACCACTGTTCTATTGTTCTTCCCCGGTATCTTCTGTCTGTCCCGATGTGTCAATGTCGGGGTAATTCTCTTCCACTTTCTGTTTCCAGGTATTGGCATTTTCCGTATCCCCGGAAGCTTCATAGGCCTGGGCCAGAAGCCACATTGCCTGTCCATCGTCATAGCCTTCGTTCATCTGCATGACTGCACTTAAATTTGTAATGGCATCCGCGTAATTAGCTACCTGGAAGTTTTCCTGCGCCGTACTGTACAGCACCTCACTGTAACGACTGTAAATGTCCCCTGTCATGGTATCAAACTGCTCCCGTCCCAGAGTTCCCAGAGAATCCGCATTCACTTTTAAAAGCTCTTCCACCATGGCAGAATCACTCATGTCCTGATTCAGATAATGATCGTACATACTAAGAACGATCTCATAACTGTCCAGTGTGGACTTGGCTGTCTGCTGAGCGTTTTCCGTTTCCTCGCTTGTGGCACGATAGCTTTCCAGCTCTGTCTGCAGTGCGCTGATCTGCGCCTCCTGCTCCGCAATCCGGTCGCTGAACTCCCGCACCTGTTTGTTTGTCCTGTCTGCGGTGGAACGGTTCACTGCCGGCATGATCAGAAACCACATGACCGCAACCCCCACCACAATACCGATGATAATATTGATCACCGTCATCAGTCCCGCATTTTCTTTGACTCCGCTGGACGCCGGCTGAATGATCGTCTCATTGCCGATATTGTACGTGACAGTCTGAGGCTTTTCTTCCTTCTTTTCTGCCTGCTTTATCGCTCTTTTGCGGCGCAGCTCATTCATCTCATGCATATAGCGCAGTGTAATGTCGTTTGTAGTATCCAGTTTATGCGCCGCTTTTAAAGTATGTTTTGCCTTTCCATATTGCTGTGTGTGTATATACAAAAGAGACAGCAGCTGATATGCCTTTAGAAAAGTAGGATGGGCATCCACTACCTTTTTCAGCTGAATAATTGCCAGATCTTCCCCATCCTGATAACAGTAATCCAGACTCTGATTAAATTTTCGTATTGCCTGATTTACCTTCTCCAGCTCTGTCGGATTCTCCTGTAATTTTTTTATATAGTAATTGGCAATGTTTTCATGAGACTGGAAATTTTTGCTTAAGATCCATTCCACCAGAGCTTCTCCCACTTCGCCCCGGCCATAATAAACCAGTCCCAGCAAATTTCTTGCCGCGATGTTTTCACTATTATACTGAAGGCTCTTCTTCAGAGATCCTATCGCTCCTGACATATCTCTGATACGAGCCCGTTTAAGGCCATCATTATACCAGTAATTGGACTGATATACTAATTTCTTTGTATACTCCATATGATCCCCGTATTCTTCCTATTTGTTCGTCTGTTCAATCATTTCCCGAAGAATGTCTGTCATATCAGTAAGGTCTTCCTGATATACGGCATCTTCAATATCCTCTACTTCTACACTTGGCTGAAATTTCTTCAGCTCTTCTTCATAATTCAGCATTTTCATACCTCCTTTAAGCTGGCAGGTGTCAATTCATTTCCACTTCTTTTTCTTTTATCATCCGGCGTATCTCTCCGATCAGATACAATGACCCGACACAGAACAGCTTTCCGTTTCCCTTTTTAGCGGCAGCTGTAAGAAACGCCTTCTTCACATCCGGACATATACAGACTTCCCGGCTTGTATACCGATGAAAAACTTCTGCCAATTCCCGGGCAGAAACTTTTCTTCCATCTTCTATTTCTGTGATAATATACTGTTTTGCCGGAACTTCCCGGCAAAGGATCTCGATCATTGTCCCGTATTCTTTATCTGCCACAGCAGAAAACAAAATAACTGCTTCCGTTTCCTTCAAAGCTTTCAGCGTATCTGCAAAGACACGGATCGCCCCGGGATTATGGGCTCCGTCCAGAAAAATTCCCGGAAGGATTTCTTCCATTCTTCCTTCCCATGTAACAGACGCCACCGCTTTCTGCCACATTTCGTAATCCTTTTCCCTGTCATCCAGGACACATTCCATTGCCTCCAATGCAAGGGATACATTCATAGGCTGGTAAATTCCGCATCCGTTTATACTCCAAAGGACATCTTTATCATACGCACTGCTTCTTGAAAAAGCAATATGTTTCTTAGTGATTTCCCGGATTTCGTACGCATTTTTCGTAAGTTTTCTACACCTGGCATGAGCCTCAAGCGCACGCTTCATGATTACTTCTGACGCTTCCTCATCTGTGCCGTCGAAAATGATCGGAACTCCTTCTTTTATAATTCCCGCCTTCTCTTTTGCAATTTCCCTGACTGTATTTCCCAGATACTGGGTGTGATCCAGACTGATAGATGTAATGATGGTAAGAATCGGATGCTCCACTGCGTTGGTAGCATCCAGCCGTCCTCCAAGGCCGGTCTCCAGAATAATGTATTCCACATCAGCCTCTTCAAAAGCCAGCATCGCCATTCCAAAAAGAAATTCAAAATAGGAAGGATGGGCAATGCCATCTGCTGCCATCCCATCCACTGTCTTTTTCACCTTCTGAAATATCTCCAGAAATTTTTCGTTTCCTATCTGAATATTATTGATCCGGATCCTCTCATTTATCACGATCAAATGAGGAGAAGTAAAAAAGCCGGTCCTTTTTTTCATTGCGAGAAGAATCGCCTGCATATATGCGCATACGGACCCTTTTCCGTTTGTGCCGGCCACATGAATGACCTTCCGGTCTATACCGGGATTTCCCAGTCTTCTCAAAAATTCTCTTGTATGGGCAAGCTCATGCTTTTCCGTAAATTTAGGAATTTCCGCTATATATGCAGCTGCTTCTTCATAGGTCATTTTCCTGTTCCCCTTCCTCCGGTCGCTTCTATCCATGAAACGCCTTTATCTGCACTTCCGGTGCCCGGTCTTTCGATCAGTTTGCCATCCTGATATTCATATTCACAGGATGTGCGGAAAACAGTATTGCTGGATCCCACCTGGCTGACAGTAATGATATCTCCGTTTTCCAGCGTTGTCTCTGAAAGCTCTATTCTCGTGTTATTTAAAAATTTGCTCTGCTGCCGTTCCCCATTGACATATACTCTGCTGTTCTTTGTAAAATTCTGTCCGTACAGACTGTACCCTTCATCCAGCTTCGGTACAAGATCGGTAAGTTCCACATCTTTAACGCCCATCTGCATATGTCCTTCCGTGATAGGCGGATTGCCGTTATAGACATATTGCTCTCCGTACATAATATCATACTGAAGCAGCTCCAGGTCAGCGAGGTAATTTTTTGTCTGGCGGCGTTCCTGATGATAATTAAAAACTGTTCCTGAATGGATATCCAGTCTTTCCAGAACATCCGCTACGATCTGATAGGAAGGAATATTACGGTCTTCTTTTTCCAGACCGATATTATCCCAGATCACATAATTTGTATTGTACAGGTATCGGCTCTTCAGATCCTCTGCCTCCAGCCCCATAGTCGGAAGATGGTCACCATAAAAGACAACAACTGTCGGCTCCCCTCTCTCCTCAATTTTCTGAACCAGTTTGCCGGCAAAGGCATCCATCTCATATACCTGATTTACATAGTATTCCCATTTATTTTTTGTCGCCTCATCCTTGATCCCTTCTACTTTGATCTTCGGATTTTCAATTATTTGCTCTTCCGGATAATCTCCATGGCCCTGAACACTGACACCAAAAACAAAATCCTGCTGCTCTGTCGTGTCCATTGCTTCCAGAATATGATCGATCAGCACATCGTCTTTCGCCCAGCCGTTTTCTGTTGTCTGAAGGATATTCATAAACTCCTTGCTGGTGAAGGAATCGAATCCCATCTGATTATATACCTCTGCACGGCTGTAAAAATTACCTCCGTTATTGTGAAGTGCATGTGTGCCGTACCCAAGGGCAGAAAGGGCAGACGCCGCACTCTCTGTCGGCTGATATTTTACAATCGTCTTATAAGGATATTCTCCAGGTCCGAAATAACGCATATTCATTCCTGTCAGCACCTCAAATTCCGTGTTGGCTGTCCCTGCTCCCACGGATGGCACCTTGAAATATCCAGACGAATATTCTTTAAACATGGCGTGAAGATTCGGAGAGGCATCCTCCGATGTAGTGAAAAATTCCGCCTCATCTACATCAAAATAAGATTCCAGCTGGATAAAAATGATATTGGGAAGCTCTTCATCCGAGCGGCCTGTCTCACTTTTTGTAAGTTCTCCGTTATTGCTGATTTCCGCAATTGTCTCTTCACTGTATCCGTTAGGTTCGTCAATTCCGGTATTAAACAGACTCGCCATAAAACAGTAGGGAAGACCATAATCTTCATAGGCAAAAGCAATATTTCCAAAATAGTTGGATACAACCCGTTTATCAAGCGCCGCCTGCGAAACAAAAGTATAAAGTCCGAAACAAGCTGCAATACCTATAAGAGCTGCAATACGATGCATTTTGCCTTCATATTGTCCGCCCCGGCGCCACATGGAAACAACCCAGAGAACGACCGCCACAATACCTATGACAAGCACGATCAGCTCGATGGGGTCAAAATAATTATTGATAAGAGACACTGCATCTCCTGCTACTTTCAGGTCCTGGGCGTTAAAGGGCGTTACCCTCTTGATCAGCATATAGCCGTTGGCGACTCCCAGCACAAGCCAGAGTACGCTGATGATGATTCTGGTAAAGACCCTTCTTCGCACCAGATAGACCACAGTGAAGGTCATAAAGATCATAAAGGCATTGTAAAGAAATACCAGCGGCGATCCCACCATATAATCCCAGGCCTCAAAGACAGAATGCCTTGAAATGGCCTCTATGATGAAATTGATCACACACGCCCAAAAGGCATGAAGCAACAATGAAATTCTGTTCATAAAAGCATAGATTGGCTGCATCTTCCGGGCAAAAGGGCCGTTCCGCCGCTCTTCCAGTATCCGCTCCCGGCGCTCTTTCTTCTTCCGGTGCCATTCCTTTATATCTTCCTTTTTTAAATGTCTCAATTTCGAAAAAGTGCCTTTGATATCCGGCTTTTTCAAATGAATTTTTTTCATTGTCATCCCTTGCCTTTTTTATAATATATCTGGTCCTTTTGTAAAACTGTTAGGACATTTTAGCCTTTAAACCTGTAAGTCTTTCCTGCACCTGCGCCATCATCTGCTCATATTTCACCAGTTTGTCCCGCTCTTCCTGCACCTTTGCCTCCGGCGCTTTGCTGACAAATTTTTCATTATTCAGCATACCGTTGGAACGGGCAATCTCCTTTTTAAGGCGCTCTTCTTCTTTTGTAAGACGCTCCAGCTCCTGTTCAAAATCAATCATATCTTCAAGAGGAAGGTATGCTGTTGCATCCGGAATCACTACAGACATAGCGTCCTCTGCAATTCCGTCTTTGTCCTTCTGTACAATAAATTCACTTGCATTTGCCAGACGAAGCACTGCATCTTTTAAAAGTTCAAAGCCTTCCCGCAGCTTCTGATCTTCACTGACAACATAGATCTTGATCTTCCTTCCGGCCGGCACATTCATTTCTGCACGAACGTTACGCACACCGGTTGCCAGTCTCTTGAGATGTTCCACAATATTTTCTGCCTGCAGGAAATCCCAGTCTTCTCTGTATTCCGGCCATTTGGACATCATAAGAGATTCTTCTTCCGGAATCAGTTTGCTGTAAATTTCTTCTGTCACAAAAGGCATGAACGGATGCAGAAGCTTCAACGCATTTTTCAGCACCTCGCGAAGCACCCAGAGAGCAGCCCCTGCAGACTTCGGATTCTCCTTAGCATCGTACATTCTCTGTTTTACAAATTCAATGTACCAGTCGCAAAATTCATCCCAGATAAAATCATAGACTTTCTGAAGTGCGATCCCAAGCTCGAATTTGTCCATATTCTCTGTCACGTCATGGATCAGCTTGTTGCATTTTGACATGATCCAGCAATCGGCCGGCATCAGACTTTCCTGATCTGGCTTTTGAATCTCTTTCCCTTCCATATTCATAAGAATGAATCTGGATGCATTCCATACTTTATTTGCAAAATTACGGCTTGCCTCTACTCTCTCATTGTAAAAACGCATGTCGTTTCCAGGCGCGTTTCCTGTTACCAGAGTCATACGGAGAGCATCGGCTCCATACTGATCGATAATTTCCAGCGGATCGATACCGTTTCCTAAAGATTTACTCATCTTACGTCCCTGGGAATCCCGTACCAAGCCATGAATAAATACAGTATGGAACGGAGATTTTCCGGTATGGGCATATCCGGAAAATACCATGCGGATCACCCAGAAGAAAATAATGTCATATCCTGTTACCAGCACATCTGTAGGATAGAAATAATCAAGATCCTCGTTCTTTTCAGGCCATCCCAGTGTGGAGAAGGGCCACAGCGCAGAGCTGAACCAGGTATCCAGTGTATCCTCATCCTGCGTAAAGTGAGTGCATCCGCATTTCGGACATTTTTCCGGCATTCCTCTTGATACAACTACCTCGCCGCACTCATCGCAGTAGTACGCCGGAATCCTGTGTCCCCACCAGATCTGACGGGAAATACACCAGTCGCGGATATTCTCCAGCCAATGGAGATAAATCTTATCAAAACGTTCCGGCACAAATTTCAGATCTCCGTTTTTCACTGCCTCGATGGCCGGTTTTGCAAGTTCATCCATCTTAACAAACCACTGCTGCTTAATAAGCGGCTCTACCGTTGTATGGCAGCGGTCATGAGTTCCGACATTGTGAGAATGAGGCTCTACCTTCACAAGGTATCCCTGTTCCTCCAGGTCTTTCACCATAGCTTTTCTTGCTTCATACCGGTCCATTCCGGCATATTTTCCGCCGTACTGCTCATTGATGGTGGCGTCGTCATTCATAATGTTGATCTCCGGCAGGTTATGGCGCTTTCCAACTTCAAAGTCGTTAGGGTCATGTGCCGGCGTGATCTTCACAGCACCTGTACCGAACTCCCGGTCTACATAGGAATCCGCAACAATCGGGATTTCCCGGTCTGTCAGCGGCAGGAGACATTTCTTTCCTACAATATCTTTGTAACGGTCGTCATCCGGATGTACAGCGATAGCAGTATCTCCCAGCATTGTCTCCGGACGTGTGGTTGCAATTTCCAGATAATCATCTGTGCCGATGATCGGATATTTGATATGCCAGAAATGTCCGTCCTGTTCCTCATGCTCTACTTCCGCATCAGAAAGAGAAGTTTTACATACCGGACACCAGTTAATGATCCTGGATCCTTTATAGATATAGCCTTTCTCATACAGGCTGATAAATACTTCCTCTACTGCTTTGGAACATCCTTCATCCATGGTAAAACGCTCTCTGTCCCAGTCGCAGGATACGCCCAGTTTCTTCAACTGCCCTTCGATCGTTCCTGCATATTCTTCTTTCCACTGCCAGGTTCTCTCCAGGAATTTTTCTCTTCCCAGCTCTTTTTTGTCAATTCCCTCTTCCTTCAGCTGATTCGTAACCTTCACCTCGGTAGAAATTGCTGCATGGTCCGTTCCCGGGATCCAGAGGGTATTATATCCCTGCATTCTCTTATAGCGGATCAGGATATCCTGCAGTGTATTGTCCAGCGCGTGCCCCATATGAAGCTTTCCGGTTATATTCGGAGGGGGCATTACGGTTGTAAACGGTTTTCTGCTTCTGTCTACTTCTGCATGAAAATATTTGTTCTCACACCATTTGTCATAAAGTTTTGGTTCAATCTCTTTTGGATTGTAGGTTTTTTCCAGATTCTGGCTCATGTGTTTCCTCCTCATAATGTGGTCTGTGCAAATTTCAGATACTACAGACTGTCTGTTTCAGTTCCATGAGAGGCCGGCTTACTTAGCCTGTGTCTTACAATCAGAGTTTCCTATTGAATAAAAAATCACCCCTCACTTACAGCAAAGGGCGAATCATTCTCCGCGGTACCACCTTCATTTATTATACAGAAAACTTTATGCTTCTGCATTTCTCATCATGTTCTTTAACGGGAACGACTTCGTGACAGCTTACTTCTTTCATATAATCTGATCTCCTATCGGTTCAGCTGTCCGGCTCCAAAGCTACCTTCCACAGCTCCTCTTCCAAACTGTCTTTCAGCCTGAGGACAGTTCTCTCTTTTCGGACGGCTTCTCCTGTGTACTCCTCTTCTTCACAGCCTTTCTCTTCATAAGCTATTGATAATCATAGCCAGCCAGGCCTTTTTTGTCAAGATATTCACCGAATTTTCACAAACTCTTAAGAACTTCAGAAAGAAGCAGTTCTCTTTATCCGTTTTTATCGAAATAATTTCTGATAAATATGCAAATCTTCATCTTTAAACACGTTAAATATTACTCTTTTCATACCAGAGCCGGATAAATATTTATCAACTGTCTCTACTGCGATCTGCGCCGCCAATTTATTTGGAAAATGGAACTCTCCGGTAGAAATACAGCAAAACGCGATCGAATCAAGATGATTTTTTTCGGCAGTCCGAAGGCAGTTAAGATAGCAGGATTTCAGCTCTTCTTCCTGCTGTTTTGTCACTTTCACCCCAACGATCGGTCCTACCGTATGGATCACATGCTTTGCCGGAAGATTGTATCCCAAAGTGATCTTCGCTTTTCCGGTGGGCTCATCGTGTCCCTGCTCTTCCATCAGCCTGGCGCATTCATTTCTAAGCTGAATACCTGCTGCCGAGTGAATAGCATTGTCAATACAGCCATGGCAGGGCACAAAACATCCCAGCAGCTGTGAGTTTGCCGCATTGACTATGGCGTCCGCCGCAAGCCTTGTAATATCTCCCTGCCAAAGGGAAATACGGTCCCCGTTTTTTACGCTGCTGCAGGGGTATATCTTTGCAATAACAGGAATCTCTTCTATATAAATAATACCCTTTTTCTGAAGCTCCTCCTGAAGCAGTTCATCCTGAATCTTCAGAACTTCTTCATCCGCTTCCTTCGGCCACCGGACATTCATCAGACTTCTTAGCAGCCTTCGTTTTCCCCTCTCATCTACGGGTTCACCGACTGCATGATATCCTGGATTTTCTTTGATGAGCTGTTGGATGAGCCATGATACTTTTTCTGAATGTGTCATTCTTCTTCCTGTCCTTTCTTTTCCTACTACATAAAATCAAACAATGACAGCTGATTGTCGCGGCTGGATCTTATTTCCCGGTCCGTGATCGTTTCATCTCCCCGGAGATTCCCTATTAAAATGGGAGATTCCGGATCATGTTCCTTCTTTTTATTTTTCGCACTGAAAAGACTGGCCGTCGCATAACAGTATCTGCATCCATGGACGCAGGTATCATACATGCCTATATCAATACTTTCACAACATCCGCACTCCGGCCGCTGACCCTTGTCCTTCTTTAAGTCCAGCTTATATCCTGCAACTTCCTCCGCTTTCTTCCGGTCAATGCAGGCGGCATGCCTGATTCCTAATGATTCCAGATTCATCTTTTCAGCACAGGTATATAATGGCAGATTGTATTTCGCCGCTATTTTTGCAAGTCCCTGCGCCACTTCTATTTTCTCTTCCTCCTCCATTTCCTGAAAAGGACATCCCTTATATGAATCCACAAAACTGAAAATACAGCGCGTAGTATATTTGTGAAGCCATTCACAGAGCATATCAAACTTTTCAATATGATAGGATAGCGAATATTTCTCTGTCAGGAGAATAGGATCAAAGCGGAAATCCACGCGCTTTTTCCCCAGCCTTTCACTTAACAGAATAAAGGTGGCAATGGAGTCCTCTGTCGTCGGCAGTCCCGGTTCAATCTCTTTTTCATAATCCGTCACTGTCATTTCAAAGTAATAGGAATATCCCAGCTGATCGATCATCCGCAGATACGGCAGCATAGGTTCCGGATTTTTGGTCCAGAACACAAAGCAGTCCACTGTCTGCGGAGACAGACGGATACGGCTTACTTTTTTTCTGTTATAAGGACTTGGCACCAGAATTTCTTCCGCCAGCAAACGGTTCATAAACCACTGCGGATACAGCGCCGGAATATCTGTCCTTCTGCTTGCACTGATAATCATATGTCCTCTCACTTTCTGCCGATAAAAGTAAACAAACCACTAAAAAGTACATAATTTATATAAATTATATCACATCCCTTTTCCCCCGACCAACAAAAGTTTGCATATCCTTTTTTCCTGCGCTATGATAGGTTTAGTAAAGAAAGAGAGGAGACTGTATGAAAAAATTACTTCTTGTATCCCTGTTTCAAAACGTCACTCATATTCTAAAAAAGGCAGAGCCAAAGCTAAAGGGAAAGACCATTGCCTATATCCCCACCGCCGCTCTTGTCGAAAACAGCGGCGATATGATCCAGGCTGAAATGCTTACTTTGTCCAATATGGGGCTGATCCCTGTCAAGCTGGAAATTTCTTCTGCTCCCTATGAAGTGATCGACCGCACTCTGTCTGAAAGTGACTTTCTGTTTGTCTCCGGCGGAAATACCTTCTTCCTTTTGCAGGAAATGAAAAGGACCGGAACAGACAAACTCCTGATCCGTGAAGTAGAAAAGGGAAAGCTGTATATCGGAGAGTCCGCCGGCGCTATTATCACCTCGCCGGATATCGGCTATTCCGCCGCCATGGATGCACCTGAAGCAGCTCCCCGGTTAACGGATCATTCCGGCCTTGGCCTTGTTCCTTTCTATGTGGTTCCCCACTACAAAGGTTCCTTTCTTGGAAAGGAAGCACAGAACATCGAAGAAGAGTTCTCTCACTCTTTAAACTTAAAACTTCTCACTGACCATCAGGCTTTGCTGATAGAAGGTGAGCGTGAAACACTCTTCTGATTTCTGCCTGGTATTCTTAATGAACTTAACTGACCTGCTGCGGAAGCTTTGCCTGCATTTCTTCTCCCGGGCGAAGCTCTCCGCCTTTTATCACTTCTGCAAACACTCCCTGGGTAGGCATGATACATTCACCCATTCTCTGATAAATAGCGCAATGGGAATGGCATTCCTTTCCAATCTGAGTGATCTTCAATTCCACCGGGCCGCAGTAGAGCATAGTTCCTACCGGAAGCGCCGCAAAATCCAGCCCTTCTACTACAAGATTTTCTCCAAAAGCTCCGTCCTCTACTCCCGCTCCTCTTTGATTAAACTCTTTTACCCGGTCATAGGAAAGCAGACTTACCTGGCGGTGCCACTTTCCTGCGTGTGCATCCCCTTCTATTCCAAAATCTTTTATAAAACGGGCAGATGAGACTGCCTTCTTTTCCACGCCGCGTACCGTACTGATACAGATTGCCTTTACTGTTCCCTTCAATTGTTCCATTGTCTGTTATCCTCCTATTGCTGACATGGGATTTTCTTCTGTCATATCTGACGGTTTCTCAAAACAATGGGCACACGCCTTTTCCCACACAGCATTCCTGATCGCTTTTTCTATATTTTCTTCTCTGCACGCCGCTTTGTCCAAAGAGCGCAGAATATGTTTCAAGTCTATTCCATCTTCATAACAAAGACAGGTTTTCAAATATCCCTGTGCGGTCAGCCTCACCCTGTTGCAGTCCTGGCAAAACTTCCCGTGAATGGCACTGATAAATCCGATATCTCCAAGAAATCCGGGAATATGATAATATCTGGCCGGGCCGCATCCGTGAACCCCGGGGCTTTCCTCCATATCGGGATACCGTTTCTTCATCTGCTCCAGCAGCTCCTTATGACTCATGGACTGGATACTCTTTCCAAGGCCGATGGGCATCATTTCTATGAAACGTACATCCACCGGCATCTCTTTTGCAAGCTTTGTCATCCCGATCCATCCGGCGCTCTGATCCGGTTTTGGAAATCCGCCTTCTTCCGCCATTTTCTCCCAATCCAAAGACACTGCATTTATCTTAACTTTCACCCCGATATGCAGCGCTTTCTCCACCGCCTGAAGCACCGTTTTTATCTCTCCGCCGCCGGTGATCATGCGAAAAAGCTCTCTGTCCCTTGTGTCCATGCTGATATTAATTCCGTCCACTCCGGCTTCTTTCAAAGCCTCCAGATGTTCGGCAAGAAGGATCCCGTTTGTTGTCAGCGTCACAGTCTCAATACCGAGAACTTCCTTAAGACGTCTGATAAGTCCGGCACAGCCTTTTCTTACGAGGGGTTCGCCGCCTGTCACTTTAATGTGCCGGATTCCCAGCCTGGCCGCACACTGAACAACCATTATAATTTCTTCATAAGTGAGGATTTCAGCCATGGAAACCGTCTTAATTCCTTCCGGCATACAGTACCGGCAGCGCAGATTGCATCTGTCCGTAATAGATATCCTCAAATAATTGATCTCTCTGCCATATTGATCCTGCATATTTCATCCTCCCTTCCTCTGAAAATTTGCCATCCTGCCTAACGACATTCTATCACATAATTTTCATTTTTCCAGAATCCCGGCACATTTTTCTTTCCTCCCTTGCAGAAAGAAAACAAAGCCTATATAATAGCAGCGTCAGTGTACACCGGTACCGTTTTTATTGATAAGGAGATTTGATCCATGATTTTAAGAGAATATCAGCCTTCTGATTTAAAAGAAATTTTAGAATTGTTTTATCATACCGTTCACTCTGTAAATGCCAAAGACTATACTCCGCAGCAGCTGGATGCCTGGACAGGCGGCACTGCTTCTTTCGAAGCCTGGAATACTTCTCTTTTGGAGCATAAAACATTTGTGGCTGCTGAAGGCGGTATCATTATCGGATTCGGAGACATAGATAAAAAGGGGTACCTGGACAGACTGTATATCCACAAAGATTTCCAGCGCCGTGGCATTGCCTCCACTATCTGTGATGCTCTGGAATCTGCCGTCCAGGTACCCCTTATTACGACCCACGCTTCCATCACCGCCCGTCCTTTTTTTGAAAAACGTGGTTACCGCGTGGTAAAGGAGCAGACGGTGATGCGCATGGGTGTTTCACTTACAAATTATCTTATGGAGAAAGACTTCGGCGATTAATCCGGTAAACAGCAAGTCCCAGAGGTACCGTCAGGGCAAGCACCGGATAAAACATCTGAATGCTCACATTTCCATACAGGACTCCTCCAAGCATAGGCCCAAGAGACATTCCCAGATCCAGTCCAATATAATACGTACTGTTTGCCAGCCCTCTTTTTCCTTCTCCGGCAAGAAGAATGGCCTTTGACTGACAGGCTGAACACATCATCCCATAACCGCCCGCCATAAAAGCCGCTGCCATCGCCAGTGCGTTCATAGCGCCGTAAATTCCCATTCCGGAACCAATCTTTTCTTTCGGGAGCAGCGTGGACATCCAGGTGGAAATACAGACAGAGCAAAGGGAAAAACCTATTCCATTTACAATTCTGGATGCCACAATAAAAAGAGGCGACTGTGCGGCTGCGTATCCCACACTGGCCGCTGCCATTAATACTGCACCAATAAAAGACAGCTTATATTTACTGATTTTATCAGTAAGATTTCCAACAAAAGGGCGGCAAAAAAGGGAACAAATATTCATGAGTCCTCCAATCACTCCCATCAAAGCCGCACTTGCGCCCAAATTTTCCGAAAATCCTGTAATAAGAGGCGTCACAAGCATAGGACTTGCAAAATAAAAAAATCCCGAAATCAAAATCAGGATCCTGTCTCTCGTAACTATGTTCTGTTTCAAAAAAATACTCTCCCTTCCCGGCATATCTTGCCTTTCACATCAATGCGCAAAGAAAGACGCAGCCTAAACCGCATCACTTCTTTGCACACTGCCATGTTCCCTTAAAATCACTCAAAATTCTTTTCAATCAACGCACAGTATTCCTGAAATGCAGCTTCCTCCGCAAACACAGACTGGAGCGCATCTCTTATTCCTTTGTAATACCAGCCGATCATCTTTTTATCTTTCATGCGAAAACGGTTCCAAAGGTCTTCCCCGACTTTAGGGTAATCCCTGTCAATGTCTCTCATATTTGACAGTTTATCTGCCAGAGCGATCATCTGCACCTCTCTTGGGGCCTGTCCGATTGAATGGATGGTTGCGCTTTTCCTTTCCATCCATGTCTTTGATTTATCTTCGCTCTCCCCCAGCACCATACCGGCTACTCTGGGGGAAAATTCCAGCGCCAGGACATCTGCCGTGACTCCCTCACAATCCTCTATGGTATCATGCAACACTGCCGCGCTGATAATTTCTTCATCCTTCGTCATTCCTGCCACGATTTCTCCCACTTCAATCGGATGGACGATATAAGGACGCCTTGTGCCTTTCCTTAGCTGTCCCTCATGCGCCTTTGTCGCAAATTGAATTGCCCGCTCTATCATATTCATACCTCTTTTTCATCCTCTGAATCCACTTTACATGCCTACATCATAGCACCTGTACTGATAAATAGCAACGCATAAATGACCTGCAATCAGATGAATTTCCCGTCAAAATGTGTTACTATGTTATATATTGGACAGCAGATCCTTCTGCTGCCCTTCTGATCTTTTCAAAAAGGAGCTGTCATATGAAAACATACACTTCTTCTGCCGAACATTTTGTGTTGATTACCGGGGCTTCCCGCGGCATCGGAAGAGCATGCGCCCTTCTTTTTGCCCGTATGGGATGGCATATTTTTCTCAACTGCCGCCGCTCTTTCCTGGAGCTCCAGGAAGTAGAAAAGAAGATCCAAAGCGAAACTCCCGGAAGCTGCACGATTCTCCCCGGTGATGTGGGGAACCCCGAAGATGTGCGGCAGATCTTTGATGCAATTTATCAGATATGTCCCTGCCTGGATGTTCTCATCAACAACGCCGGCATCGCCCACATCGGGCTTCTCACGGATATGACCGATCAGCAGTGGCAGGATATTATCAACACAAATCTTTCTTCTGTATTTTATTGCTGCCGCAGTGCCGTTCCCCCTATGATAACAAGAAAACAGGGTCGGATCATCAATATTTCTTCCATGTGGGGAACCAGCGGCGCTTCCTGCGAAGCTGCCTATTCCGCTTCCAAATCAGGAGTGCACGGTCTGACACGGGCGCTGGCAAAAGAGCTGGCCCCCAGCAACATTCAGGTAAACGCTGTCGCATGCGGCGTCATTGATACTGCCATGAACAGCCAGTTGGACGCCAGGGAACGGCAGACTCTGGAAGAAGATATCCCTTCCGGCAGATTCGGCCGCCCTGAAGAAGTCGCCCGGCTTGTCTGGGATCTTTCCCAAGCTCCCGATTATCTCACCGGACAGATCATAGGAATAGACGGAGGGTATATCTGATGATATACCCTCCATTTTTTCTTCTTTTTTATTTTACCAGCCTCTGGATTTTTTTACTCTCCTCTGTGCCTGCAGCGCCAAGAAGCTCAAAAAGCAGGGCTTCATATGTTGTCAGCACAGCCCCTTCCTCCTGTGCGCGCAGAATCGCCATCTCTTTGTCCGTATCTTTTCTGCTGGAAATGCAGTCTGTCACAAGAACCGGAATATATCCGTGCGCGCGCAGATCGATCAAAGTCTGGAGCACACAGATATGGGCCTCGATTCCGCACAGGATAATATATTTCTTCTCCTGTATGGACGGACATTCTTTTAGAACATCTTCATAAGCGCTGAAGCGGATCTTCTCCACAAATTCCTCTGTCCGGGCAGCCTCCCTGATCTCCTTTACAGTGGTCCCCAGCCCCCTGGTATACTGCTGGGTCAGAAATACAGGCACATCCAAGGTGCAAAGTCCTGCAAGAAGGATCGATGAATTTTCGATGAGACCTTCTTTTCCCGACATTGCCGGAACCAGTTTTTCCTGGTAATCAATTACAATTGCTGCTGTATGTTCGCGTTCTATTTTCATATCTACTCCATCTCCAATACAACCGGGCAGTGATCTGAGCCCATGATATCTGTCAATATTTCTGCATTTTTCAAACGGTTTTCCAGGCATGCAGACACACAGAAATAGTCAATACGCCACCCTGCATTCTTCTCTCTTGCTTTAAACCGGTAGGACCACCAGGAATAAATACCCTCCTGATCCGGATAAAAATAGCGGAAGGTATCAATGAATCCTGCATCCAGAAGGGCGGTAAATTTCTCCCTCTCCTCGTCAGTAAAACCTGCATTCTTTCGGTTTGTCTTAGGATTTTTCAGATCGATCTCCTTATGAGCCACATTCAGATCTCCACAGAAAACAACCGGCTTTTTCTCTTCCAGCTTCTTCAGATAAGCCAGGAAATCTTCTTCCCAATGCATCCGATACGGCAGCCTGGCCAGCTCATTCTGTGAATTGGGAGTATATACCGTAATAAAATAGTAGTCAGAAAACTCCAGAGTGATTACCCGGCCTTCCTGATCGTGCTCTTCTATTCCGATTCCATAGGATACAGAAATGGGTTCCTCCCTGGTAAATACCGCTGTGCCGGAATACCCCTTCTTCACCGCATAGTTCCAATACTGGTGATATCCCGGTGTTTCAAGGACAAGCTGTCCCTCCTGCATTTTTGTCTCCTGTATACAGAAAATATCTGCGTCCGCTTCTTTAAAAAAATCCATGAAGCCTTTCTGCACACACGCGCGGATCCCATTTACATTCCATGAAACAAATTTCATCTTTTGTTCTCCCTTCTGTCGTATCTGCCTGTGGCAGGCGGCAGTTAATAATATACTTTTCTTAAAAACAATCCCCTGGCCGGAGCAAGGAATCCGGCAAGACTTCTGTCCTCCGCTGCGATCACTACCGGAAGCTTGGATGCATCTCTCCTGCCTGTCCCCACTTCCAGCAGCGTTCCTGTCAGGATCCGCACCATATGATACAAAAATCCCGAACCATAGTAGGTAATCCGCACCTTTTCTCCGGAACGTACGATCTTGATATTATAAATTTTACGTACGGTATCATTTGTATCTTTATTATCTGTAAAACTGACAAAATTCTTGACACCGATCAGATATTTTGTCGCATCTCTCATTGCCTCTATATCCAGTTTTTCGGGATAATGATAACAATATCTGCGGGAAAATACATCCGGCTTCTCCCTGCAGTCAATATAGTATTCATACTTTTTTCCCTTTGCGCTTTTTCGGGCGTGGAAATTGTTTTTCACCAGCTCTACTTTCAAGATACGGATATCTTCCGGCAGATAGCGATTCAGAGATTCCTTCAATTCTTCCGGATCGTAGAGTCCTGACAACTTTACACTGGCCACCTGTCCTCTGGCGTGTACGCCGCTGTCTGTCCTCCCGGATCCGTCCACCTGAACCCGGTATCCCACAATTTTTCCAAGGCTCCACTCTATGATATACTGGATCGTATTGTCTGTGGTCGCCTGCCGCTGCCATCCCTGGTAACGGCTGCCGTCATAGGCAATCGTCAGCTTATAGTTTCTCATATCACTCACCCAATCTATCTGAATTTCCATTGAAATTTTTATAACAAAAGAAGAAGCCATTTCATGCTTCTTCTTTTATCTTATCACTTTCCCCGGGGATACGCAATTCATTTCTTAAGCATTTCCCCGATCCAGAATTTTCTTTATTTCATCCATGAATGTGTTGACATCTTTAAATTCACGATATACGGAAGCGAATCTGACATAGGCCACTTCATCCAGTTTTTTCAGCTCATCCATTACGATCTCTCCAATCGTGCTGCTGGGAATTTCTTTTTCCTCAAGGCTGAAAATTTCTGTTTCAATGTGATCAATACATTTCTGTATCTCTTCTGCTGAAACCGGCCGTTTATAGCAGGCACGAAGTACTCCCGATTCTATTTTCCCGCGGTTATACTGCTCTCTGTTATTATCCTTCTTAATGATGATCAGAGGGATCGTTTCGACTTTTTCATATGTAGTGAACCGTTTTCCGCAGACGTCGCAGGAACGTCTTCTGCGAATGGAATTTCCGTCCTCCGCCGGTCTGGAATCGATCACTCTGGTATCCGGATGGCTGCAATATGGGCATTTCATCTTGGCTTACGTCCTTTCTTCTGATTATATCTCCAGTATATAACCCCCGAATAGAAATTGTCAATTTTTTTACTTTTGTCTGTGGTGTTTTTCTTCATGTACTTCTACCAGAATAATATCCGGACCGATTTTCTGGATGCAGCAAAACGGAATTACATATTCCCCGCCGTCTCCAAACCATCCGCACAATTTCCCCCCTTTGGGGACAATAATGGATTCTATACATCCGCTGCATTCATCAAAGACAAGATCCGCCACATACCCTAACTTTCTGCAGTCGCATGCATTGATCACTTCTTTTTGCTGAAAGTCGCAAAGCCGCATTTTATCACCTCTTCTGCTATTTTATGCAAAAAAGGCAAATAGGTGTTAAGGCGCCATCACTTTTTCACTTTTAAAGGCACGGGCAATACAAGCTGTAAGTACTCCTCCTACAACCAGTGTTTCCGCCAGCGTTACTATATACTGCATCACCGTAATGTCTTTTGCCAGGATTCCCTGCAGCGCCAGTGCACTGTTGTAGATCGGAATGTAATACCTGGAAGGATCCGGCGTTCCGGTCTGGAACATAGTGAGAAGTCCGATTACAAGGACAAGCATATAAACCGGCGTAATATAGCTGGTTGCCTCTTTTGTTGTCTTCGCAAATACGGAAATAAGCGCTACAATAGCTGCATATAAAAATGCGATTGCAACAAGGAGAAGAGCCAGCATAACCGTCTGTTCCACATCCATCTGCAGATTCAGGCTTCCGCCGCTTGTTCCTGTCATGGATCTCATCATCAGCGGCATGCAGATAACCATTACTGCTACATAGATCAGGGAAGAAATCCCCGATATTACCATAAGGGCAAATACTTTTCCAAGTACAATAGAAGTCCGCTTGATAGGAGCGACCAAAAGGCTCGCCATAGTTCCCCGCTCTTTTTCACCGGCAATCATATCTGCACCGATTCCCATAGCTCCTGCAAACAGCAGTATTGTAATAAAGTAAGGAAGCATCAGCCCAAGGGCTTTTCCGCTTGCTTTATCCTCATCCTGTATTTCCATCCTGTCATTGTCTGAATTTACGGTGAATACTATAGTTGCCTCCGCATTTCCCATTCTTCCTGCCAGAAGCACCTGACGGTAAGCTTCCAGAGTTCCTCCTGAAATCTCCTGGTAAGCCTGTGCAGAATAATCTTCTGATGGATTATAGTAAGTCTTGATCTGTGGAATCTCATCTCCCGACTCGTACTGACTGATCGCAGAATCAAAATTTTCCGGAAATTCAATAATTAGATCGGCCGTTCCCTGCAGGATTTCATCTTCTGCCTGCTTTCTTTGTCCGTCATTTTTCACCTCTTTCAGATCGTAATCATACTCGCCTGACTCTAAAAACGCCTGAAAAGTTTCCGGCTGATTCTGAATATAGACAATTTCCTGATGTTCTTCCAGATCCTCTTCCATATTCTCTGCAAGATTACTGATGATCGTAAGAATCACTACCATGATAAGAACCGGCAGCAGAAAGACAGAAAATACCATTTTCCGGTCTTTAAAAATTCTCGCCATCTCTTTTCCGAAAATCTGTTTTATGCCGTTCATCTACATCTCCCCCTTCCCTGCTGCTGTATACAATTGAAAGAACGCGTCTTCAAGATCATGGGCTCCCGTGCAGGAAAGGAGTTCATGAAGCGTCCCCTCCGCTTCTTTCTTTCCATCAATGATCATGCCGATGCGGTCACAAAGCTTTTCTGCTTCTGACATAATATGCGTAGAAATGATCACTAATTTTCCTTCTTCCTTCAATTTCTTCAGATAATCTGTCACGCCTCTGGCAGTCACAATATCAAGACCGTTTGTAGGCTCGTCAAAAATAACGATATCCGGATCATGTACCAGACTTACTGCAATGGCAGCTTTCTGTTTCATACCGGTGGACAGCTCTTTGATCCTCTTATGAGCAAACTCTTCAATTCCAAAATAAGAGAAAAGTTCCTGTCTTCTCTTTTCCAGCATGTCTTCCGGCACCTTATGGAGTCTTCCGAAAAACCGGAACATATAATCCGGGTCAAACTGCTCGTCCAGTTTAATATCACTTGTCAGGAAACCGATACGCCTCTGTACCTCCTCCGGCTCCTCCTGAACCTCATGCCCATCTACATAAATCTGCCCCTCTGTGGGTTTAATGATTGTTGAAATACAACGCAGGGTTGTCGTTTTCCCTGCCCCATTCGGACCCAGGAGACCATATATTTCTCCCGGCTTTGCAGTGAGACTTAAACCGTCCACCGCTCTTTTATACGGATCTTTTGTATGAGATTCCGCCATCTGTTTCTTGTTCAGCTTATAAATTTTTGTCAGATTCTTAATCTCAACCATGTCTGCTCTCCTCCCTCTATTGTGTCACTGACTTAATACAAGTATATACCCTCCCCCGAGAAATTTGTCAATAGAAAAATGTATTCTGTTAAAAAAAAACACTCTGCCATCTGCAATTTCCGCATTCTGACAGGGTGTTTTCTTTTGTTTTTTATTTTCTCAAACCAGGTACTCTTATTTTATGATCGTTCCTGTTCTTCCCCGCAGTCCGTCTTTCAGTTTTTCCAGAGAAGTAATCAGGGCGATCCTTCCTTCCCGCTTTTCAATAAATTCCACAGAAGCCCGGAATTTCGGCAGCATATTATGTTTGCCAAAATGCCCTTCTGCCATATATTGTTTTGCTTCTGCCACGGAAATGCATCCGATCTCTGACTCATTTGGCGTATCAAGATTAATTCTTACTTTCTCTACACTTGTGAGAATGATCAGCTCATCCGCGTCAATCTCTTCTGCCAACTTGCCTGCTGCCAGGTCTTTTTCAATGACGGCACTTGCTCCTTTCAGACGATGATCCAGCTGCATTACAGGGATTCCGCCTCCGCCGCATGCAATGACCAACTGTCCGGCATCAATTAATGTTTTTATTGCATCAATCTCTACGATCTTTACCGGGTTGGGTGCTGAAACGACCCGGCGGAAACCTTTGCCCGGCTCTTCCACCACATAGTTTCCTTTCTTTTTCTCCTCTTCCGCTTCTTCTTTCGTCATATAACGCCCCAGTACTTTTGTAGGAGTATAGAACGCTTCATCATAGGGATCAACAATCACCTGTGTAAGGATTGTGCTGACTGTGCGATAAATCCCCCGGTTCAACAACTCTTCCCGGATGGCATTTTGTAAGTCGTACCCAATATACCCCTGGCTCATGGCTGAGCAGACAGACATTGGAGCCGGAGTATAATCCTGATGCACCTTTCCAAATTCGTTCATTGCAGTATGGATCATCCCCACCTGCGGGGCATTGCTGTGCGTGATCGCAACCTGATATCCTTCCTCCACCAGTCCGGCAATTGCTTTGGCAGTATGCTTTACCGCCTCTTTTTGTTCTGGCAATGTGGTTCCCAGCGCCCGATGTCCCAGGGCAACTACAACTCGTTTCTTCATATATGTGTCTCCTTTGAATTTCCACGTATTTTTCACTGTTGGAATAACTGTTGAAATATAAGAGAATTATATTATTTTTCATGTAAAATTGCAACTTCTATTCCTTTTTCCCGTAAGATTTTCATAATCATTCAGCCTTGATTTTTCTCACAGTCATGCTATACTTTTCTTATGGGGTATTAGCGCAGTTGGGAGCGCGTCACACTGGCAGTGTGAAGGTCACGGGTTCAAGTCCCGTATACTCCATTTTTTGATGCCTTTTATTATTTGCTGATATTCCACATACCGCAACTCTCACAGTTTCTTCTTTTTTCTTAGCAAATGTCTTACTCCGATTCCAATGCCTGCCGCTGCCGGCAGCGCAAGGAAAAAAGTCACCGGATCTGCTGCATTGCTGCTGTCTTTTTCTTTCTTTTGTTCATCCTTTTCAAATACTTCCCTCTCCAGTCCGAGTGCCTTTTGAACCGGTCCTAAAAGTTTTTGAACCGCCGTCTCTTCCAGCACAATTTCGATCATCACTGTCTCCACTGCCTGATTCTTCGCTTCATCTTCCGCCTGGACTTCGATCTCGTAAATACCGGCACCTCTCACATTCACAGAATGGCTCCGGCTCTTTTCCGCCAGCACTTCTCTCTTTCCATTTACCTTAACTGCCGTAAGCCAGTCTTTCTCTCCTCGGATACGAATATCGGCATTGGCTTCTGTCTCATACGATTTCCCGTCTGTGATTCCCCGGATCAAAATATCCGGAGCTGTGTGATCGATGGTAAAATCAGCCCTCGCTTCCGACCGGTTACCTGCCTGATCTACGGCTTCTACCTTCATCCGATGCCTGCCTTCTTTTGTCAGAGACTGTCCCGGAAAATAAAATCTGCCATCTACCGTCATAGTGCAGGAGCAACTGGTAAAGTCCTGTATATATTCTGTCTCTGGATAATTCCAACAAAATTCTTTAAGATACCTTCCATCCATTTCACTGACTTTTGAGATTACAGGTGCCTTTTTGTCAATGACAATCTGTGCCTTTGCCCCGGCTGCAAATCCCGCCATATCCTCTGCCTGAAGTTCCAGCTGATATTTTCCTTCCTCTGTCAGCTTCTGACGATAAATCTTCTTTCCTTTCTCTTCAGACCAGCCTTTGTTTTTGCTTAATGTTTCTTTTCCTTCCGGATCGCTTCTCACAATACGCACATCTGCTGTCTTTAACAGATTATCATCGGAAACCGTAAAAACAACTTCTGTATCCTTCCCCGTAACCGTATAATCTGCCACGCCCTTTATTTCAGCAATAGGGAAAGTACGGTCAATAAAGGCCCTGCCCTCCCAGCTTGCGGCATTTCCGGCATAATCCCAGGCCACTATGCGGATAGCAACTGCCTTGCCGCCGCTGGAATGCTCTCGGATCCGAAATTCCGCCTTCTCTTCTGCCGCATTTACTCCATCAATATTTTCTGTTTTCTGTCCATTTACATAGCACACAATGTTTTTTACCCCACTTCCCAAGGCTCCGTCTCCTGCTGTCACCTTCGCACAGGCTTCGTACTGCTGCCAGGCTGTATCCGGAAGCTGCACCGCCATTATCGGTGCTGTTGTATCAACTTTAAATTCAATTTGCTGATGCCGGATCTTTTTCCCTTCATCTTCCATCCATATTTCCAGAATACTGGTCCCTTCCTGAAATTCCTCCGGAGAGATCACCGCAACGCTTCCCCCTTCCTTCAGACGTCCTTCCTTTTTTCTGTCTCCGGACTGGAGAGAAAATACTGTCTCCCCTCTTTTCCCCGGATGTGAGATCTTTACAGTTGGAGGCGCCGTATAATACAAAGTCTCTCCTTCCGGCTTCTCATACTCTACCCGGTAGAGGACAAGGGGATCCGGCTCGGCTTCCTCCCCTTCTTCCTCTTCCCCATTCTCCTGCTCCTCCCCAATCTCCCGGACATCCCGGCTGTCCGGATCCTGGGCAAAAATGTCCTGCTGCCGGTACAAAGCCGCCAAAAGCAGAATAAGTACCAGAAGCTGCCCTGCTATCTTCCTACCCATACATTCTCTCCTTCCACTTTTATATCATAGATTGCCTTCAGCTTCTTAAATTCTTCGTCCGAAGCAATTCCGGGAACCTCCTTCAGATATTTCTGTATGGTCTGCGCACATATCTGCCGATCCGTGCCGCTGTTCTGACACTGCATACGGATAAACTGTATCCGAAGCGTCCCGGAATCCTTTAACTCTTCTATGCCCTGACTGCAGACCTCCCACGCTTTTTCCTGATCGTTGTTCTTTTCATATAGAAGCACCAGCTTTTCATAGATCTGTTCCCTTTGCTCTGAACTTTCTTCCATATCCAGAAGCTCTTCATATACTCCGGCAGCATTCGCGATTTCCTCTGTCTGTTCATACGCCGCTGCCAGCTCTCTTAAAATCTCTTTCTGTTTTCGGCCTTCCTCGTCTTTCTCCTTCCATTCTTCCAATTCCAGACAATGTGTGCTGATCTTTATGATCTGTCTTTTGGCGCTTTCTGCTGTCAAATGCCTGTATCCCCTAAGCAGACTGTAATAATAACGAAAGTCTTCCCTGTCCGGTATCTGCTCTTCTATCTGCCCCAGGAGATCTGCCAGCTCTTTTTCTTCCATTTCCTCCCCGGAAGCCAGATAGGCGGAAAGTTTTTCATAGCATGCGCCGAGAGGTTCCGTCTTTGCTGCCCCGGCAAAAATTTCTCTGCTTTTTTCATAGTCTTCCAGATCGAGAAAATACAGAAATCCCAGGTCAAATCTAAGTTTTGTCTCCTCCCGTCTGTCTAAAGTATCTTCTGCCTGCCTCGGTTTCTCACTTTCCCGATTCTCTGTCTGATTTTGCGCTTCTCTTTCCAGCTGTTTTTTCATTCTGCCTTTGCCGTCCAATACACTTCTCCCCGCGCCGAAAAAAAGGATCAGCAACACTGCTGCCAATATTGGAAAGAGCAGCTTTTTCTTTGATATTCTTTTATTCTCACTTTGTATTTTGGAAAATTGATCTGATATTTCTTGAAAATTATGATACTGTTTTTTGAATTTTCTTTCAGTCTCCCGACCGGGATCCTGACTTAAACATACGGCAATGATCCTTTGAAGTCTCCGCCTGTCCCTCCTGCGTATGGGAGGCGCGGTATCTGCTGCCGCAAAAACATACTGATAAGTTCTTCCCAGACTATAAATATCGTCTGACATACTGATTCTTTGGTAATGCTTGTTATCTTCTCTCTGGAAACTTTCCCGCACTTCCCGCCTTCTCATCTTTTTCAAAAGCTCTTTTTGCTTTCCGCTTTCCAGATTAAGAAGATGTACCGTTCCTTCAGGACCGATAATAATGCTGAAAGGGTTCACATACTGAAAACAGGGATTCCCCCGGCATCGATGGAATTTCTCCAATTCTCTCGGAATCTCTTTCATCCAGCGAAGAAGAAGCTCCTGTGGCACAACAGGGTGGTGTTTCAAATACGCTGCAAGGGTCACTCCCCCAACGCAGTCCGTACTGGCGTAGCACCGCCCCTGATTTTCCACAAGCTTCCACACTTCATATTCTGTCTGTTCCTGCATCCGTTCACCTCCTATTTACATAATTTTTATTATATGTTAACTTATTTGTTGTTCGGATGCAAGCATTTTTTTCATTTTTCTAATGATCCGTTTCAAGATTCTGCTGCTGAAGTTTTTTCATCTGTTGCATTTCCCGCCGGATCAGTATAACAGTTGTAATAAAAGCAATGGTATCTGCTGCCGGTCCGGCATACAGGATTCCGTCAAGCCCCATAAACAGCGGAAGGATCAGAATGAAAGGAATCAGAAAAATGACCTGCCTTGTCATAGACAGTACAAGACCTTTTACCGGTTTCCCAATGGCTGAAAAGAAATTAGATGAAATAACCTGGACTCCATTGGCAATTACCATAAAAAGGAAAATCCTCATAAACCGCACTGCAAATTCAAAATACAATTGATCTCCTGTTCCAAAAAGAGAAATGATCTGATAGGGGAAGAATTGAAACAGAATAAATCCAACTGCTGATATGGCCAGATTGGCTCCGATCGCCAGCTTGTATGTCTGCCGCACCCTGCCGTACTGTTTCGCCCCATAATTGAAACCGATAATGGGCTGCGACCCCTGAGAGATTCCGATCACAAAAGCAAGAAGGATCGCGTTTGTCTTCATTACAATCCCACAGGCAGCCAAAGGAATTTCCATGCCGTAAGCCGAATCTGCCCCATAGAAGGTCAGAGAATTATTCAGCACAATCTGAACAAAAGTAATAGCCAGCTGATTTAAACTGTTGCTCATTCCAAGAGATGCTGTTTTTCCACACTCCTTCGGAATCAGCCGTATGTCTTTTCCTTTGATTTCCACACTTTTGAATTTCCGGATATACAAAACTGCTGCAATAAATGAACAGAACTGGCCGATGATCGTCGCCCAGGCTGCCCCTGCAACTCCCAGATGAAAAACAAAAATAAAGATCGGGTCAAGGATCGTATTGATAACCGCACCGATCAGCATACACGTCATGGAATATTTGGGACTTCCGTCAGCCCTTGCCAAATTGCTCATGCCATTCGTCACGATCAAAAAAGGCATGCCAAGTGCGATAATCCGCGTATATTCTTTCGCATAGGGCATAATCTCCGCGGTGGCTCCAAAAACAGTCAGGAGCGGATCCAGAAAAATCTCAATTACTATAGCATATATGATGCCAAAAACAACCATCATACTGATTCCGTTCCCTACCACCCGAGCTGCGTCTTCCTTCTCTCCGGCTCCCAGATGAAGGGAAAAGCGGGATGCACTTCCAATTCCGATCAGAAGGGCAATGGCAAGACAGATGGTCGTAAGAGGGTAGGAAACATTTGTTGCCGCGTTTCCGAGATATCCGACTCCCTGCCCGATAAAGATCTGATCCACGATATTGTAAAGCGAACTCACTACCATGGCGATAATGCTTGGAATCGCAAATCCTCTTAGAAGTTTTGATATTTTTTCGTATCCCAATGGGTTCTCTTGTTTTGTCATTGTCTCATTCCTTATCTTTATTCTTTCATTTTTATAATCTGTACAGCTCCGATCCTCCGGGCTTCCTCCTCTTTATGAGTCACAAAGATCACCGTTCGTCCTGTACATTTCTCTTTTGTATATTCTATTACTTTCTGCTCTGTCTCCTTATCCAGTCCCCTAAAAGGCTCATCCAGAAACAGGATGTCATAGGGCGCAAGAAGGGCACGCAGGATTGCCACCCTTCGTTTCATTCCTCCCGACAGCTGGCTGACCATCTGATCTTCACTTCCGGTTAGATCTACTGCCCTCATTTCCCGCAGGATTTCTTCTCTCGTCTTTTCCGGACAGGCAAGGCGGATATTTGCCAGCACACTTAAATTTTCACACAGCCTGTCCTCCTGAAAGACAGCGCTTTTTCTTAAACCTCCCATCCCCCGGCATTCTCCCTCGTCTGCTGTCTCTAATCCCATCATGATCCTAAGGAGGGTTGTTTTTCCGCAGCCTGATCTTCCCATAATGCAGGTTATTTTTCCCCGCTCTGCTTCCATGGAAAATTCCTTCAGCACCTGATTGCTTCCATAACGTTTTCCAAGCCCTGTCACTTTTACTGCTGTTTCTTTCATCTGCTTTGTTTTCTCCTTCTGCATACGGATTACCTTTTATCCATACTGTTCAAATATTTCACAAGGACATCGATCAGTTTTAAAAACCCCTTTTCAAAGAACACACTGATACAGATGATCACTATAGTCCATGCAAAGAGTTCCGCTGTATCCAGATAGATTTTTGCGTTATACAGATTCTCTCCGATGGAGTTTTGGGGAATACCGATCACTTCCGCCGCCACTCCTGCCTTCCAGCATAGTCCCAGCCCCAGAGAGCACCCTGTCCGGAAAAAGGGCATGATCTGTGAAAGATAGATCCACCGCACTCTTTGCATGGCAGGAATCTGAAATACATCTGCCATTTCTTTCAGCTGAACATCCATATGGCTGATCCCGTCCAGAACATTGGTATAAATAATAGGAAATACCATTAAAAAGGAAATGACAACAGAAAGATTGCGCGAAGATACCCAGATCAGCACAAGAATCACAAATGAAGCTACCGGGATAGATTTCACTGTCACAATAAACGGTTCCAGAAATTCCCGGACTCTCCGTGACACTGCTGCAAGGGCTGCCAGACCGGTCCCTGTCACAACTGCCAGCAGAAATCCGCCCATGATCCGAAGCAGCGAGGATGCAATAGACAGCCAAAATTCACTTTTTGCCGCCAGTTTTACAAGGGCAGACAGAACAGTGACAGGAGACACCAGAAGTATCTCCTGTCCGATCCACATACTCACGGCCTGCCAGATTACAAGCCATACGGCTACTGCCCATATTTTTATTTTTCTTTTATTCTTATTCTTCTGTGTAGTAGAAGTCATCGTTCGGCAGTTTTCCTCCTACAGACTCCGGATTCTGTTCCAGTAAAACGGACAGATATCCGGAGAGTTTCTCCTTCATTTCATCTCCGTCTATATAAGTGATATTACATTCAGGAAGCGCTTTTTCGGCCACATCAGCAGTTACAATCTCATACTGTCCTACAAGCTGTGCTGCTTCCTTTGTATTTTCATTTACATACTCTACGGAAGTCTCATAACGCTCCATAAAATCAGCAACAGCTTCCGGATGCTCCTTGGCAAACTCGCTGCGCACCACAACGACTCCGGTAAGAAGTGCACTTTGCTCCTCTTCTTCTCCCTGAAGTTTATCCCACTCTTCTGTCAGATCTAATGCCACCTTCAGATTCGGATTCTTGGCCATAGCTGTCGTGACAAAGGGCTGTGGAAGCATTGCGATCCCTGCTGCATCCTGGGCAAGAGCTGCCACACATTCGGAATGTTCGCTTTTCCACTCAATCGTCACATCTGCCGCAGGATCAATTCCATTTTGTTCCAGAATATAATTCAGCGCATATTCGGGAGTGGCTCCCTTTCCGCTGGCATAGATCGTCTTTCCTTTCAGATCTGCCGCAGATTGAATCGAATCTCCATTTTCTACAATATAAAGAACGCCCAGCGTATTGATCGCAAGCACCTTTACATCGCCTTCCGTTTTGTTATAAAGCACAGATGCTACATTCGCCGGGACTGCGGCAATATCGGTTTTCCCCTGTGAAATTGCAGGAGTCACCTCATCAATGGATGCGGCAATATTAAAATGATAGTTTTCTGTATCAATCTCTCCTTTGTCAGACTCGTCCATCATCCTTACCATTCCCATGGCAGTGGGACCTTTCAGAGCCGTAACATTGACATCTACCGGTTCGGCTTCCGTCTCCTGCTTCGTTTCCTCTGTTGTCTGTGTGGCCTCTGTATTATTTCCACAGCCTGCCAGCATACTGGCCGTCATTGTCAATGCCAGAAAGGCCGCTGCTGCTTTTTTCATTTTCATGATCCGTCTCCTCCTTCTCCCTCATCGTATCGACGCTATTATATCCCTTTTTCCGAATATTTGTAAAGGGACAAAAAGAGTTCCGCAAGCGGAACTCTCATTGGTCTTTCTATTTTACAGATTATATGGCCGGAACAAATGTCTTGGGATTCCGTCTACCATAACCGGTGATACATCACCCTGGATCAGCGGACGAACATAAGCGACAAACTCATCTGTCACGCCTGTTCCCTCTGCATTTACCCATTCTCTTGGAACGAGTTTTTCATCGTTGGCAATCTTATGAACATCCTTTACTTCTGTTCCGCACTGGTATGGATCATCAGACAGTCTCTGGAGCACTACCATTTTTCCTGAATCTCCTTCATCTGCAGCCTTTACTGCAGCACCACCCACCTGATATGCTTCCAGGATATCCACTCTGGACGCTGCGTGGGAAGCAGAACGCTGAAGCGTGCTAAGTTCAATTGCCCTTGTCTTACATCCGATCTCACCGGCAATAAAGTTGGCAAGATAGGACGCTGTTCCGGACAGCTGCTTATGACCGAACGCATCTACAAAGTCAACACTGTTTCCAAGCTCACATACATAAGTTCCGTCTTCGGTGCGGATTCCTTCTGAAACTGCAACTACAACAGACGGTTTCTGGGAAAGCAGCTCTTTTACCTTTGCGCTGAATGCCTGCAGGTCAAAAGAAAGCTCCGGCAGATAGATCAGATCCGGTCCCTCGCAGTCCTCTCCTTTGGAAAGCGCCGCCGCTCCAGTCAGCCAGCCTGCATTTCTTCCCATAATTTCTACAATACTTACCAGCCCTTTACTGTATTCCAGACAGAAACTGTCCCGGATGATTTCTTTTACAGAAGTGCCAATATATTTTGCCGCACTTCCGTAACCCGGCGTATGGTCTGTCAGGGCAAGGTCATTGTCAATTGTTTTCGGGCAGCCGATGAAACGGGTCGGATGTCCTGTCACAATAGCATAATCGGACAGCTTTTTGATCGTATCCATGGAGTCGTTTCCTCCGATATAAATAAAGGCTTCGATATCCAGCTTATCCAATATTCCAAAGATTTTTTCATATACCGCTCTGTCTTCATGGATCTCCGGGAGTTTATATCTGCAGGATCCAAGGAACGCTGCCGGTGTTCTCTTTAAAAGCTCTGCGTCAAGTTCTGTCGTAATATATTCGGAAAGATCCAGATATCTCTCCTGAAGGAGTCCCTGTACACCGTGGAGCATGCCGTACACTTTGTTGGCTCCTCTGTCTTTCGCTGTACGATATACTCCTGCAAGACTGGAATTGATTGCCGCTGTAGGTCCTCCTGATTGTCCTACGATTACATTTCGTCTCATATTTTTACCTCCGTCCTATACCTCAATAAACCTATTTTAGTATATTTCAACATATTTGTCCACAAAAACAATTTATATTTGTGTATTTTAACAATCAATCCTCTTTTGCCCAGCCATAAGAATACCGCACTGCTCTTTTCCAGCCTTTCAGTTTTTCTTCTCTTTGCTCTGCAGAAATCTGAGGAGTAAATACTCGGTCTGACGCCCATTTTTCCCGGATTTCCTCCTGACTGCTCCAAAAGCCTGCTGCCAGCCCTGCCAGGTAGGCTGCTCCCATCGCTGTTGTCTCTACGCATTTCGGCCTGTTTACCGGCGCCCCGCTTAAGTCTGCCTGCACCTGCATAAGGAAGTTATTTGCACTGGCTCCGCCGTCTACTTTCAGAGCGCTTAAGGTAATGCCGGAATCTGCCTCCATCGCTTTCAGCACATCATTGACCTGATAGGCAAGGGATTCCAAAGTTGCACGGATAATGTGGTATTTATTGACGCCTCTTGTAATTCCCACAATGGTTCCCCTTGCGTACGGATCCCAGTGAGGCGCCCCCAGTCCTGTAAAGGCCGGCACAACATAACATCCGTTTGTGTCCTCCACTTTTCCGGCCATATACTCCGAATCCTCAGCTGAATCAATGAGCCTCATCTCATCCCGCAGCCACTGGATCGCTGCGCCCGCCACAAAGATCGAGCCTTCCAGGGCATAGTTTATTCTTCCATCCAGCCCCCAGGCAATGGTTGTCAAAAGTCCGTTGTCAGAAAATACCGGGCTTTCTCCTGTATTCATTAAAAGGAACCCGCCCGTCCCATATGTGTTTTTGGCCTCTCCCGGCTGAAAACAGGTCTGTCCGAACAGAGCCGACTGCTGATCCCCGGCCGCACCTCCAATGAGGATACGTCCTCCGAAATAAGAAGGATCTGTCTCCCCGTAAATATAGCTTGACGGTTTCACCTTAGGCAGCATGGATGCCGGAATGTCCAGAAGAGCCAAAATCTCTTCATCCCACTGCAGGGTGTTGATATTAAAAAGCATGGTTCTGGACGCATTGGAATAATCGGTGACATGGATCTTCCCCTTTGTCAGCTTCCAGATCAGCCACGTCTCCACTGTACCGAATAAAAGCCGGCCTTTTTCCGCTTTTTCCCTGGCTCCTTCCACATGATCCAGGATCCATTTAATCTTGGTGGCGGAAAAATAAGCATCAATCTTCAATCCCGTTTTCTGCCGGATCTTTTCCTCCCAGCCGTCCGCGATCAGCTTATCACAAAATTTTGCTGTCCTCCTGCACTGCCAGACAATGGCACGGCATATGGGTTCTCCTGTTATCTTGTCCCATACGATCACTGTTTCCCGCTGGTTCGTAATTCCGATCACCGCAATGTCCGAAGCCTCCGCTCCGATCTTGCTCATGGCTTCCACTGCCACTCCAAGCTGACTGGACCAGATTTCGTCCGCATCATGCTCCACCCAGCCGGGCTTCGGAAAATACTGGGTAAACTCCTTTTGGGCCATGCTGCAGATCCTGCCCTCTTTGTCAAATAAAATACAGCGGTTGCTCGTTGTGCCCGCATCCAGTGCCATTACATACTTCGCCATAGCTTCTCCCTTCTTCTATTCGACACGTAGTAAAGTTAAAAAGTGTTACGTGTCAGATTGCATGAAACGGTGGGTCAAACTGCGTTTTACGGTGGGTTTTTTTGCATATTTCCTACATCCGTACCCGGAAACTTTTCTCATCTTCTTCCAGGGGAAGATCCTTTGTATCCATCCAGTCGATCCGGATAAAGCTGTCATGGCTTAGTCCGTATAAAAGCTTATCTACCAGCTGGGGACGCCCCTGTATTTCCAGAGTAACGGTCCCATCCATCTCATTTCTCACCCAGCCGGTAAGTCCCATGGATTTTGCCAGATATTTCGCCTTATATCGGAAGCCCACACCCTGTACTAATCCCTGAAAATGAATCCTTTTACGCACCTCTGCCATACCGTTTTCCCTCCGAATTGTCTTCTGATCTTCATTTTAATTCTTTTTCGTATGTCTGGCAAGTATCACTGCCCAAAAGCGGTCCACACTATTAAAAGATTCTCACTGTCCAAAGACGCTTTGCTTTACACCCGCATTGCCCCGGACATAACACACCCGCCTGCCGCGCCGGCCTGCATCACTTCCTCCATCTGCCCGCTTCCCATGTGTATTCCTCCGATGGCATAGACAGGTACGCTGACAGACTGGCATACTTCTCTTAAAAATCCCAGCCCCCTAGGCTTTAAATCCTTTTTACAGTCCGTCTGGTAAATATGCCCTGCGGTCAGATAGGAAACGCCCAGCAGTTCTGCTTCTTTTGCCTCCTCCAAAGAGTGGACGGATGCGCCAATGACCGGAAATTCCGGCAGTCCTTTCTTTCCGCCATGTTTTCTTAGAAGAGGCAGCGGAAGATGGATTGCTGCCGCCCCTGCTTCCCTGGCTGCCTGTACAAACGTATGGTAAATGCAGGGGACCTCATACCTTTTGCATATAGCATAAACTTCTGACGCCAGCCGTCCGTATTCCTCCTCGCTTAGATCTTTTTCCCGGACGAGCACCGCTTCCGGTCTTTTCAGACAGATCCTTTCTATCTGCTCCAGGTAGGGGCGCGCAGTCAGTTTCCGGTTTGTCACTGCGATCACATGTTCCCAGTTTTCCTTCTCTGTCTTTCTGCACATGGACTGCCTCCTACACATAAATGGCGTCCGCCATAACGGGCTGCAGGTGATGTTCCCGCAAAGCTCCATAGATTTCCTCCACAGACCGGTCGTCGGAAATCTCGAACTGCTCATCCCCTTTATCCTGGACTTCCTCCCCGTGTTCTCCGATTCCGGTACTCACTCCGGCAGAAATTTTAGTGGCTGCGATCTGCATCAGATTATCCCTCACTCTCGCGCACTCCCGGCTGGACACGGTAATCCCTGCAAAAGGCATAAACAGCCTGTAGGCGCAGATCACCTGAAGAAGCTGTCTTTCGTGAACATCCATAGGATTGATCCTGTCATTGTTGATGATCGGGCGAAGTCTCGGACATGAGAACGCAATCTCTGCATGGGGATATTTTTTCTGTAAAAGATAAGCGTGCATTCCCGTGGCAAAAGCGTCCTTCCTGAAGTCATCCAACCCCAGCAGCGCTGAGAGTCCCACTCCTCGCATTCCTCCCATCAGCGCTCTTTCCTGAGCATAAAACCGATATGGGAAAATTCGCTTATGTCCGGCCAGATGAAGCGTTTCATATTTATCCGGATTGTAAGTCTCCTGAAAAACTGTCACATAGTCCGCTCCGCACTTGTGCAGATAAGCGTATTCATCCGTATTCACAGGATAGATTTCCAGCCCGATGACTTTAAAATATTCTCTTGCCATTTCCACTGCTTTTCCAATGTATTCTACTGTAGATTTTTTCCGGCTCTCCCCGGTAAGGATCAGGATCTCCTGAAGTCCGGTCTTTGCAATGGCCGCAAATTCCCGGCGGATCTCTTCTTCATTCAGCTGTGCCCTGCGAATATGATTATGGCAGTTAAAGCCGCAGTAAATACAGTAATTTTCACAGTAGTTTGCTATATAGACCGGAGTAAACATACTGACAGAATTTCCGAAATATTTCTGTGTCTCTGCCTGGGCCTTCCTTGCCATCTCCTCCAGAATGGGAAGGGCCGCCGGAGAAAGAAGCGCCTGAAAATCCTTAAGCGTCCTTCTTTCCTTTGCGAGGGCGTTTCTGACGTCACTTTCTGTAAAAGAATCATAGTCATAGGCTTTCGTTTCCGCCAGCACCTGCTCCAGCATATCCGACGGAATCTGTTCCATATCCGGCAGATAAGTCATATGATCGATCCGATGTTCTTTTTGGTGCTCTTTGATCTCGTCACTTAAAATGCTTTCGTTGATCTTTTCCATCTCTTTCCCCTCCTAGTCTCTCAAATATCCTGTCAGCGGGGAAGAAGCGCTTCCGCCCCTTGCCATGGTCTGTCCCATTCCCGCAAGATAAGCGGCCCGTCCTGCCTGCACGGCAAGCCCCATAGCTCCCGCCATTGCCTTTACATCGCCGGAAGATGCGATGGCCGTATTTGCCATGACAGCCGCTGCTCCCATCTCCATGGCCTCACATGCCTGGGACGGCCTTCCGATCCCTGCGTCTACGATAACAGGCAGGTCGATCTCATCAATAAGAATCTGGATAAATTCCTTTGTGCAAAGCCCTTTATTGGAGCCGATAGGGGCTCCCAGAGGCATAATGCAGGCTGCTCCCGCATCCGCCATATCTCTGGCCGCATTGAGATCCGGATACATATAAGGCATCACCACAAATCCTTCTTTTGCCAGAATTTCCGTTGCCCGGACTGTCTCGTAATTATCCGGCAGCAGATATTTGCTGTCGCGCATGATCTCAATCTTCACAAATTCACTGCCGCAGACTTCCCGGGCCAGCCTGGCAATCCTCACTGCCTCCTCGGCGTTCCTTGCCCCCGAAGTATTTGGCAGTATGGTTATTCCTTCCGGTATATAATCTAAAATATTGGCAAGTCCGCCCTCATTTGCTCTCCGAAGAGCCATGGTCACGATCTGCGCTCCGGCGTTTTCCACAGCCGCCTGTATCAGATCCAGAGAATACTTTCCGGATCCTAAAATAAATCTGGATGTAAATTCGTGATCCCCCAACTTCCATGTATCTTTTTCTGTATTCATCTTTCTTTCCTCCCTGCTGTTATTCTTATTTTTTGTATTTCCTTTCGTTAGCGTCGGTGTACAAGAACATATACGGTATACTTTTCCCTTATGATTTTTCCAGGATCAGCCTCACGATCATATTTGCCTGATGAGCCGCACACAGCGCCACCCGGGGCGCCATCAGTCCCGGCACCTCCTCTGCCGCGGATGTCTCGTCGCCGCACAGATAAAAATGGTCCGTAATTCTTCTGGTGCGTATTTTATTGCTGTCCCCAAATCCTGCCATGCCGCTTGCCGCCACCAGATATTTCCCCGGAAAATATTCCAGCGCAGAATTGACAAGCATCGCTTTATATTCCGGCACATCAAAAGCTTCGCAGATATAATCGTCTTCCGCAAACAGTTCCCGGACATTGTCCTCCTGTATTTTGATACATTCTGTACGGATATCAAGATATGGATTGATCCTCTGCAGATTTTCTCTTATGGCGTCCGTTTTGTACATTCCGATCTGGCTGATAAAATACTGCTGCCGATTTAAGTTGGTAATATCCACACGGTCAAAATCGATCAAATGCAGATGGCCTACACCGATCCGGGCAAGACTGACTGCAATATTAGAGCCAAGCCCTCCAAGCCCTGCGACCGCCACCCTGGCTTTTCTCAAACTCTCCTGTATCCCGGAGCTGTGCCTTTCCTCCAGGGCCTTTTCTATTTCTTGCTTTGTTATCATCCTGCGGATTCCTTTCCTGTAAATTTAGCCCCCTCCTACAAAACTTACGACTTCCAGCACATCTCCATCCTGCAGGATAATGTCCTGATAGGAAGTCTTGGGGATGATTTCTCCGTTTCGTTCTACTGCAATGCGCTCCATACGGTATCCTTTCTCTTCCAGATATTCCTTGAGCGTCTTCCCTTCCAAATGCAGCTCTTCTTCGCCATTTATCCGAACCATTCTCCTTCTCCTTTCCTGCCTCGATATAGAGGAGCTCCGGCGCCGAGCGCGGCCGCTTTAACGGCAAATTCCCGCTTCGCGCGAGTGCGTATCCCACAAAGTGTTTATTTAATGGGGACCGAAGTTCCCTGCTAAATAAAAAAAGGTTCACGAAAGAATACACCCGCGGTGGTGCACCCCTTCATGAACCTCTGGCTCACTCTATGTCTGGCAATATTAATTTCCTATTAAATAAAAAAACGGGAAATGGATCTTTGCCCTTTCCCGCACTGAAACAATGTATTTCCCTACGTTGGCATTATCCAAATCAGGTTTCGGGTCGAAGCTTCTCTGCTTCCTCTCAGCCTGTGTACAAGCTCCCCGTTTTTACATATTTTATCTTAAAACTTTCCTTCTCCAATGTCAATACCCAGCCTGGCAAATGTGCGAAGTCAGAAGCTCCTGCTCTCCTGGATCGGAAAACGGATTTCTACAATAAACCATCCATCCTGGATTCCTGCCTCTATGGTTCCTCCCATTCGTTCTGTCAGTTCCTTTGCAATGGAAAGACCGAGCCCGGTAGAGCTGCGGCTCCTTGCCTCATCTGCTTTATAAAAGCGGTCAAAAACATGTTCAACCTCTATTTTTTCCGCTCCATCCACCATATTTTCAAAAGAAAGGACCGCACTTTCCTGACGGCGTTCCAGGCGGATACGGATTTTATTACGCCCATGATCCACACCGTTTTTGATCAGATTCTGAGTCACCCGTTTCAGAGCCGGAACATTTCCTTCTATCTCCAGGTCTTCTTCTGTGATGGAAATCTCCGGCTGTATTCCCAAGGCTATCCACTCTTCATAATAGGAAAAAATAGTTTCTTTTAATATGCGGCCCAGGCGGCACCGCTCCAGCTCCATCTGGTATCCTCCGCTTTGCAGCTTCGTATAAGTAAAAAGCTCTTCCAGCATATCTTTCAGGCTCCTGATCCTCTCCTGTATGACCTGAAGATATCTCTGCTTCTCTTCCTCGTCTTTACTCTCCTCCAGAAGCTGGAAATAGCCGTCAAGCGAGGTCAGCGGCGTACGGATATCATGGGACAAGCTGGTATATACTTCGGCAATTTCTTCCTCCTTTTTGTCCGATTCCTTCTTCCTCTCCCGCCTATCCAGAAGCAGCTCATTCAGCTTTTCCGCCAGCTCCCCGATTCCGCCGGAGCGGATCTGCGTCGTTACCATCATGTTGCTGTCATGTTCCCTTAAAAACGCGATCTGGCGGCAGATGTCTTTCATCTGCCGCTGATATTTCCAGAGCATACCTGCCAGGATCATGATAAGTATAATAAGCAGGGTAATAACGAGTATAACGATCATCTTTTTCTCCTTCCGCCTGACGGGACGCCCTTGAAAAACCCCTTCAAGCTCCTAAACGTCTCTCTTCTGGAATACCGCGCCTGCAAGAGCAAGGGCTCCTGCTATGAAAGCCGCTGCTATCATAAGGGCTGAACGTATATCCGCGCCGCTCATCTCCATAGGGATCATACTGATCTTTCCGGTTACCGTATGGGCCATAAAGTCAAAGCTTTCAAACCCCAGCTTCTGGATCAGAAGGTTTACCATTCCATAGAGCATCATGGTAAAGTTCATGCACAGACACATGCCCAACAGCATGCTGATCACACTGCTTCTTAAGATTACGCTGGCCGCTGTCAGAATGATCATAAACGCACAGTGGAGAACCGCCTGAATGCCAAAGTAAGAAAGGAACTCTCCTACATTCCCCCACTCCAGATATCCGAAAAGCACTCTTGCAGATATCATTTCCAGTATGGCAAAAATAGCCAGAGCCAGTATGGTATAGAGGACCACTGCCACTGCCTTGGCTGCCACAAGCCCGAACCGGTTCCTTACCTGCCCGGCTGTATTCTTTACAAATCCGCTCTTTAAATCTGCATTGGAAAACAGGATCGTAAAGATCGCAATAAAAAGCGCGATAAATTTCCCCTGCACATTGGCAAAGAACAGATCATATACTGTCACCTTTTCTCCCGGAGTTGTAGGGAGGGTCACTGTCAACCCAAGGTTCGGCGCCCCGCTCTCCCCTCCTTCGGGATCCGTGTAGCTGACATTGGCATTTACCGGCGCTGTCCTCATGGCCTCTGAATCTTCATTATATTCATAAAAGCTCATATAATCAGTAAACAGCACGGAGATCACCATCACAAGCATAATGATATAAGCGCTCTTTGTGTGAAACATCCGGTATACTTCCATTTTTATCATATTAAACATGTGCGTTCCCTCCTGTCAGATTAAGAAAATACGTTTCCAGCTCTTCATTGGTCACAGCAAGCCCTTTCACCGGAACGCCTGCCTTTGCAAATTCCATGTTAAGCCGGGCGCTCTCTTCCAGCCGCTCAAACACATATATGTGCTCTTTGTCCATTACCTGGTACCGGCGTATTCCCAGCCGGTCCAGTACCGGAATGGCAAGTTCCGGCGACGAGAGGGTGATCTCCAGCCGTTCGCTGCATCTTTCCCGCAGCTCCTCGTCTGTGATCTCCTGCAGAAGGGTTCCCTGGTGGATGATCCCGTAATCTGTGGCAATCTTGGACAATTCCTCCAAAATATGGCTGGATATGAGGATCGTCATATTTCTCTCTTTGTTCAGCCGCAGGATGGTTTCTCTTACCTCCGCAATTCCCTGGGGATCCAGACCGTTGATAGGCTCGTCCAGCACCAGAAGATCCGGCTCGCCGATGAGGGCCATGGCGATTCCAAGCCGCTGTTTCATACCAAGAGAGTACCTTTTCACAAGTTTTTTCCCTACATCCTTCAGTCCCACAACTTCAAGAAGCTCTTCCATATATCCTTTCTTCTGTACTCCAAGAAGAAGGCATTTCATTTTCATATTATCCCGGGCCGTCATATTTCCGTAAAGTCCCGGCCCCTCAATCAGACACCCTACTCTGGAACGGATCTGTTTCAGCTCCTTTCCCCTGCAGCCGAACATCTCGATCTCTCCTGCTGTCGGTGAGGCAAGGCCGCCGATCATTCTGAGAGTCGTTGTCTTTCCGGCTCCGTTCCTTCCGATAAATCCGTAAATAGCCCCTCGTTTTATGTGCATACTCACCTGATCGACCGCCTTGTGTCTGCCAAACTGCTTTGTCAGGGCGCTGGTGCTAAGTAATACTTCACTCACCGTCTCTTTCACTCCTTTTCTTTTTATTTACAGGCTACAGTCTAAACTTCTTCCTTTAATCCTTCGCAAATAAATATTAAAGAAAAGGTAAAGATTACTGGCAGATGCGGTAGCCGATCCCCCAGATCGTCTCAATGTATTCTGTATCAGACACACCCTTCAGTTTTTTGCGTATATTGCTGATATGGACATCCAATGTCTTTGTCTCTCCTATATAAGGCTCCTGCCATGCATACTCAAAAATTTCCTCCTTGCTGTATACCTTCCTGGGATGAGAGAGAAGCAGCTCTAAAATGGCAAATTCCTGCCGGGTAAGGCGGGGAAGCTCACATTTTCCCACTGTCACCGTAAAGGCGTCCTTGTCAAGAGTCATATCTTTATAAATGATCTTCCGTTCGTCCGCCCCTGATTTCGGTCCTTTTCTTCGAAGCTGTACCTCTATACGCGCCAGTACTTCACGGATTTCAAAAGGCTTTGTGATGTAATCGTCCGCCCCGCTTTTAAGCAGATCAATCTTATCATCCAGCATATCTCTTGCTGTGAGAACAATCACCGGGGTATCTCCCTTTCCCCTGATCTCCTCAAGAACCTTCTCGCCCGGAATACCGGGCAGCATCAGATCCAGTATTGCCAGATCATAGTCTTCCGTTTTCATAAGAAGCCGGGCCTCCGTTCCGGAAAATGCCTGTCCGCACTCATACCCCGCCTTTTCCAATGCTTCTTTCAGAAGATTGTTAATATTTGTATCGTCATCTATGATAAGAATGCGCTCCATTTCCACAAAATTCTCCTTTCATGTCCGCCCCTCAAAATTCACTGCTTTTGAGGTCTTCCCTCCAAGCTAATATTATGATAGCAATTGTGCCACTTCCCACCGGGAAAGTCAACCGGGAGCTTTACCGGAAGCGTATGGGACCGTCCTAAGGTGTGTTATAAAACTTTACATCGGAGCGTTTGAATGCTATAATAAATAAAATTTTACAGTAAAGGAGGCAAAATATATGGACAGTTGTGATAAGCAAAGTCAACGTACATACAGCGGTGGAAATGACTTGAATAATATTTCAAGTGTCTGTATTTATGCCCTTTTGTAATATATTTAAGCCTTTTCCATCGTCAGAGAATGTCACAACCGTATGTAACTGTATGTGTTTGTGCAGCGTTCAGCTGTGATGGATTTTTTATGCCCTTTTTCAGGGAGATAGGAGGCTTATTTTGAAAAGAAAACATATCTTAACGGACATCCGTTTCACAAGTTCTTACAACAATGAAGAAATTGGCAGCCTGATCACAACAAATTATATTAAAATATCCCGGGATCTGTCTGTCCGTCAGGCAATGCGGGAACTGATCAAAGAAGCCGGGAATCATAATAATATTTCAACAATCTATGTAGTCGATCAAGACGATAGGTTTTACGGTACAATTGATCTGAAAGATCTGATTGCCGCAAGAAAATACGATGCTTTGGACAATATTATCACCCGCTCCCACCCTTATCTTCTCGATCATGAAAAAATATCGGAGAAGATAGAAAAGATCAAAGAATATGCGCAGGATTCTCTTCCTGTATTAACCGGCGAGGGAAAAATAATCGGCATTTTAACATCGCGGGATATGCTGGAAGCCATAGATGATGAAATGGGCGACGACTATGCAAAACTTGGCGGCTTAACGAAAGAAGAAGATTTAAAAGAAACAACAAAAGAAAGTATGAAAAAGCGGCTTCCATGGCTCGTTATCCTGCTGTTTTTGGGAATGGGCGTTTCTGCCGTTGTCGGCGCTTTTGAAAATATTGTTGCAGTACTGCCCATTATTATTTGTTTCCAATCGTTAATTTTAGATATGGCCGGGAATGTGGGGACACAGTCTCTGGCAGTAACGATAAGGGTTCTTGTGGATGCGGAAATGAAGCGAAGGGATAAACTTTCCCTTATTATAAAAGAATTGAAAATCGGCCTGGGAAATGGCGTCCTGCTCGGGGTTCTGTCTTTATTTTTCCTTGGAATATATATTTATTTCTTTAAGAACTACCAGCTTTTTAATGCGTTAATGATATCCGGATGTGTCGGCGCAGCATTATTAGTGTCTATGGCCATATCAAGCCTGGTAGGGACGCTGATCCCTCTGTTTTTTCATAAGGTCAAAGTGGATCCCGCAATCGCGTCAGGCCCGCTTATTACAACAGTCAATGACCTGGTAGCTGTCGTCACTTATTACGGACTGGCATGGATCCTCCTGATCCATTGGAGGCACCTCATATAAATGCCGTATCTTTTAAAAAAGGGTGAAAAGGAACCGGTGCAGATGTGATTTTTCGGTTGCTATCATTTGTCAATATGTTATAATTTTGTCATATAAATCTTCGGACGAAGGTCCTATATTATATAGAAGACTCTCGTCCGAAAAATTTGGAGAAAGAAGGAACCTATATGAGTTTATTCGAAAATAAAAAAATTGCCGTGGTCGGTCTTGGCGGAGTGGGCGGCTACATAGGAGCTCTGCTTGCAGATACCTATCCCCACGTTTCTTTTGTGGCAAGAGGCCCTCGGAAGAAATCCATTGATGAACATGGTCTTATCCTCCACAGTGATTACCGTGGAGAGCGCATCGTTCATCCGGAAAGGACAGTAGAGTCTGCTGAAGATCTGGAGGTGCAGGATTACATTTTCATCTGTGTCAAAAATTATTCCCTGCAGGACGCCTGTCTTTCCATGAAAAACTGCGTCGGCGATCACACAGTCATTGTCCCCGTAATGAACGGGGCTGACCCGGCAGACAGGGTCAGAGAATATTTATCTCATGGAACGGTGATCGATTCTCTCATTTACATTGTCGCATTTGCCAATGCGGATTTCTCCGTCACTCAGCAGGATCAGTTTGCCAATCTCCATGTGGGAATTCAAAACACCTCGGAAGCGCAATGGGAGATCATCCTTTCCGTTTCCGGGCTGTTAAACGGCGCCGGCATCGACTGCGAAGCCTATCGGGATATTCAGGCTGAAATCTGGAAAAAATACATCCTGAACTGTGCTTACAACGTGGAAACAGCTCTCTATAATAATACCATCGGACAGCTCAGGTCCGATCCGAAAAAAGCGGCCGAATATGAGGCCCTGGTAGAGGAAGCTTACCAGGTGGCTCTTGCAAAGGGAATACATGTGGAGCCAAAGCACCGGGATGCAATCCTCCACCGCTTCTATTATGAGCTGTCTGACAATGCCACCAGCTCTCTGCAAAGAGATGTTAACGCAGGACGTCAGACCGAACTTGAGACCTTCAGCGGCTATATTGTAAGGGAAGCAAAAAGGCTCCAAATCCCTGCCCCGGTATCTGAACGCATGTATGGGCAGCTTAAAGAAATCTGCCATGAAGGCGGAAAGGCGGGAATAAAATGAAACGGCTGCTGGGATATCTGAAAAAACATCCTGTGATCACAATACTGGCCCCTCTTTTCAAAATGCTGGAAGCCACGTTTGAATTGTTTGTTCCTCTTGTTGTGGCACAGATGATCGACGTGGGAATTGCCGGAAATAACGGGGCATATCTGTGGAAAATGGGCGCTCTTTTGATCCTCCTTGGAATCATCGGTTTCTCCTTTTCCCTGACAGCTCAGTATTTTGCTGCCAAATCCGCCATCAGCGCAGGCATGGCCATGCGCAGTGACCTTTTCGCTCATATTAATACTTTGTCCTACCAGGAAATTGACGCCATCGGCACTTCTACCTTGATCAACCGGATGACAGGCGATGTCAATCAGGTGCAAAACGGCGTCAACATGTTTCTCCGGCTTTTTCTGCGCTCTCCTTTTGTAGTACTGGGAGCAATGGTGATGGCGTTTACAGTAGACGTAAAAGCGGCCCGTCCTTTCGCTGTTACCATTCCGGCTCTTTTGATCGTTGTATTTATCATTTTGCTGGCAAGCATGCCCCTTTATAAAGCGGTGCAGAAACAGCTGGACCGGGTTCTTTTGTCCACCAGAGAAAATCTCCTTGGCATCCGGGTAGTCCGCGCATTCGGCAGACAAAAAGAAGAAATGGAACATTTCCGCCAGGAGACAGACCAGCTGTATGGAAAACAGATCTTTGTAGGAAAAATATCAGCGCTTTTAAATCCTCTTACTTATGTCATTATTAATTTGGGGATTATTGCTGTCCTTTACTTTGGAGGAATACAGGTAAACGAAGGAAGCCTTACCCAGGGACAGGTTATTGCCCTCATCAACTATATGTCACAAATCTTAACCGAACTCATTAAGCTTGCTAATCTGATCATTCTTTTGTCCAGATCTCTGGCAAGTCTTGGCCGTGTAAACGCCCTGTTTGACGTACAGACCTCCATTCCAAAAGAGGGAAAACTTTTTACACCCGAGCCCGGGACAAACTGTGCCGCTGTAGAATTTGAACATGTGAGCTTCTCCTATGCCGGATCGAAAAGTGCATCTTTGAAAGATCTAAGTTTTCGGGCCATGCCCGGGGAAACCATCGGCATTATCGGCGGAACAGGTTCCGGCAAGTCCACACTTGCCAGTCTGATCCCGCGATTTTATGAATGTTCCGAAGGGACGATCCGCCTTTTTGGACAAGACATCCGCTCCTTCGCCCCGGCCTCCATCCGAAAACATATCGGAATTGTTCCCCAGAAGGCTGCCGTATTCTCCGGCTCCTTAAGAGAAAACATGCAGTGGGGAAAAAAAGATGCCTCCGATACAGAAATCTATCAGGCTCTTACCATCGCCCAGGCCCGGGAGTTTGTGGATGCCAAAAAGGAAGGACTGGATCTTATGATCCAGCAGCAGGGGAGCAACTTATCCGGCGGTCAGAAGCAGCGCCTTACCATCGCCCGGGCACTGGTGGGAGCTCCTTCAATCCTTATTCTGGACGACAGCGCTTCCGCTCTTGATTTTGCCACAGATGCAAGGCTTCGGAAAGCAATCCGGGAAAATACCGGAAATACCACTGTATTTATTATTTCCCAGCGAGTATCTGCTGTTAAAAATGCGGACCGCATTCTGGTTATGGATGACGGCCGGATCGCCGGATGCGGCACACACCGGGAACTTTTGGATTCCAATGAAATTTATCAGGAAATCTGTGCTTCACAGCTTTCCGGAAAGGAGGCAGGTGCCAATGTCTGAAAAAATTTCATCTACGGACAACGCTCCGGACCAAAAATCGAAAAACAGACAGACGCTGAAGCGGATCCTCCGCCATATCCGCCCTTACCTGGGATATGTTATCCTGTCTTTGCTCCTTTCCGCTTTTACCGTTGCTTTGACTCTCTATGTCCCCATTCTTACGGGGCGGGGCGTGGACGCCATTGCCGGAAAAGGAGCTGTGGATTTTGACGCCCTCCTGGCCGTCATTTCTTCTATCATGATTTCCGTTATCCTTACCAGCGCCGGTCAGTGGATCATGAATCACATCAACAACAAAATTACCTATCATATTGTAAAAGACCTGCGCGTGCAGGCATTTGAAAAGCTGCAAAAACTGCCTCTTTCCTATGTGGACCGCCATTCTTCCGGAGATCTGATCAGCCGTATTATTACAGATATCGATCAGTTTTCTGACGGTCTTTTGCTTGGATTTACCCAGCTTTTTACAGGGGTTGCAACCATTGCGGGAACCATCTGCTTTATGCTTGCCATCAATCCTTTCATTGCGCTTGTGGTGATCGTTCTAAGCCCCCTGTCCTTCCTGCTGGCAAATTTCATATCCAGGAAATCTTTTGCCATGTTCCAAAAACAGTCCCAGACCCGCGGAGAGCTGACCGGATTTACCAATGAAATGCTGGGCGGGATCAAGGTTGTCCAGGCTTTCGGTCACCAGGATGAGGCACAGAAAACATTTGATGAGATCAATGAACGGCTTTCCGGCTATTCTCTGAAAGCCACTTTCTTCTCCTCTATTACCAATCCGGCCACCCGGTTTATGTACTCCTGCATCTATGCGGGCGTCACCATTGCCGGATGTTTTGGAACGATTCACGGCATGCTGACTGTTGGACAGCTGTCCAGCTTTTTAAGTTACACAAACCAGTACACAAAACCCTTTAATGACATCACAAGCGTTATGACAGAATTTCAAAATTCTCTCGCCTCAGCCGGTCGTGTCTTTGAGCTGATAGACGAGCCGGATGCGCCGAAAGAACCGGAAGACGCTGCCGCACTTCATGATCCTAAAGGTGAGATTAAAATCAGTCACGTGGATTTCTCCTACGTACCGGAAAAACCTCTGATACGGGACCTGAACCTTTCCGTGCGTCCCGGTCAGCGTATTGCGATCGTAGGACCTACCGGATGCGGAAAGACAACTGTCATCAATCTTCTGATGCGCTTCTATGATGTGCAGTCGGGATCCATCGAGGTAGACGGGCATGATATCCGCCGGCTCACCCGCCATTCCCTTCGGACAAGTTATGGAATGGTGCTTCAGGAAACGTGGCTGAAATCCGCTTCCATCCGGGACAACATTGCCTACGGAAAGCCTGACGCCTCCATGGAAGAAATCATTGCCGCTGCCAAAAAGGCACATGCCCACAGCTTTATCATGCGTATGCCGGAAGGATATGATACGGTCATCAGCGAAGGAGGAGAAAATCTTTCTCAGGGGCAGAAGCAGCTGCTTTGCATTGCGCGTATCATGCTCTGTCTGCCACCAATGCTGATCTTAGATGAGGCGACTTCTTCCATCGATACGATGACAGAAATCCGGATCCAGCGCGCTTTTGAAACTTTGATGAAAGGGCGCACCAGCTTCATTGTAGCTCACCGCCTCTCTACCATCCAAAGCGCAGATGTGATCCTCGTCATGGATCAGGGACATATTGTGGAGCAGGGCACTCACCAGGAGCTTCTTGAAAAGGGCGGCTTCTACGCGAAGCTCTACAACAGCCAGTTTGCGGCAGATACGTAAAGAAAGATTTTTTCAAAATTAACGGTTGACATTACTGTAATCTTATAATATAATTATTTTTGCTGTGAGAGATTACAGCAAAGATGTGGGCGTAGCTCAGCTGGATAGAGCGTTTGGCTACGGACCAAAAGGTCGGGGGTTCGAATCCTCTCGCCCACGCGCCTAAAGCACTGTAGAAACTACAGTGCTTTTTCTTTTTAACATTCACAAAATGCTTTCCCTTTTTTCACATATATTTAATATTACATTCACATTTTAAACACAAATACGCGGTATATTATAATTGTTCAAAGGATAAAACCTTTGACAATATAAATTTTCTTTTTCATAATTTCCCCCTCCGGTCAGAGTTCCCCGCTCTGACCTTTTTTTGTGCGAAAAAACGCTACCAAAATGCAGGCTAAGGCAGTATAATAAATTCTGTTATATATTGATAAAGGACGGTGAAATCGATTGACAAAAAAAATTGCTGTAATCAACGATCTATCAGGGTTTGGACGTTGTTCCCTCACCGCAGCTATTTCAGTTATCTCCGCTATGGGAGTACAGCCCTGTCCGCTTCCGACTGCAATCTTAAGCGCACAGACCGGATATGACAATTATTATTGTGACAGTTATACAGATAAAATGCCTCTGATACGGGCGGAATGGGAAAAGATGGGCGTAGCTTTTGACGGTATCTATACTGGCTTTCTCGCCGATGAGCGGCAGGTGAATCAGATATATATGTTTCTTGAAAGCTTTCTGAAAGAACATACTTTTCTCCTGGTAGATCCCGTGCTGGGCGGCGACGGAAAGCCTCACTCCCTTTTTACGCCCCGGCTTCTTGAAAAAATGAAGGAGCTCTGTTTCAGGGCAGATATTATCACTCCCAATCTGACTGAGCTTTGTCTGCTCACCGGAGCGGATTATGAAGAGCTTTCACAGATCGGGACACCTTTTCTCCTCATGGAGGTGGTTGCTGAACTTGGCAGATCGCTTTTTCAGGAACGTCTCCATCAGGTTCTTGTCACAGGGATCCGTTATACAGATGAAGACGGTGTTGATCAGATGGGAAACCTCTTTCTGTCCGAAAAGGATCAGAAGCTGATCCCCTTTCCGTATATCGGAGGAAGCTATTCCGGCACAGGCGATCTGTTTGCCTCCTGCATTGCCGCCGGCATTGCCAGAGGAGATACACCGGAAACGGCAGCAGAGCTGGCTGGCGAATTTATCAGCCTGGCCATTGCTGATTCCATCAAAGAACAGGTGCCTCGCAACGACGGTGTCAATTATGAAAAATACCTGTCTATGCTTGCATCTTCTTAGAACAAAGAGACAGAGTAAAAACTCTGTCCCTTTTTGAACTAATGAAATCCTCTATATCGATTTAAGCAGGCATACAGCTCCTGCTTCCTTGCCATGGCAAGCGATACAGGAACATAAGAACCTTTCACCAGACTTACCAGGCCCTTCTTTTCCATCTCACTCCAAAGTTCTTCTGCCAGCTCTTCCAGGCTTTTCTTATTTCCTGTTTCCATTTTATCTATCACATTTTTCAGAGCATAACTTAGGGCCGCTGTCTGCTCGCCGTCTGTGATCTGCTCCACATATTTCAGCTCTACTGTATCTTTTCCAAGGGAAAAGCTGTCTTTCCCAAACTGTTTTATCTTAATCTGTCCGTGCTTTTTCTCAATTTTTCCAAGCCTTGGATGTCTGGACATTTTTTCCCATTTCAAAGTATTTTCCGTTTCTTTGCGGTGCATTTCCATAAAACTTTGCTCTTTGGCATTTTGGCTGCAGATTGTACGAACCTGTTCTGTAATATCCTTGGCCCGATAGGTATCCATCTGAATGATCTTATCAGCAATGTAAAAATAAGCCCCCGAACTTCCGGCCACCAGAATGACGGAGATTCCCTTTTCTTCGTAGAGCTTTCTTGCCTGCTCAATAAATGGGGTGATCGGCTCCTGCTCTCTGGCGATCACAGACTGCATCAGCGCATCTCTCACCATGAAATTCGTAGCAGAAGTATCTTCATCAATAAGAAGCGCTCCTGCTCCCGCTTCCACTGCCTCTACTACATTTGCAGCCTGCGAGGTGGAACCGCTGGCGTCTTCTGTCGAGAAGTCTACCGTATCTTTCCCGTTTGGAAGGTGATTGATAAAAGGTGAAATATTCACATGAGAGACTGCTCTTCCATCCTCCGCACGGATTTTCATTGCCGTATCATCCGTAATAACATACTCTCTTCCGTCGCCGGCAATGTGATTATACACACCTAACTCCAGCGCCTTTAAGAGCGTAGATTTTCCATGGTAGCCGCCGCCCACGATCAGCGTGATCCCTCTTGGGATACCCATGCCGCGTACTTTCCCTCTGTAGGGAAGGTCCAGTTCTATCTCCATGCTTTCAGGGCTTTCAAATACAACCGCTTTTTTCATAGGTTTGTCTGAAACGCCGCTTTCCCTCGGAAGAATGGAACCATTTGCCACAAACGCTGCAAGATTCCTTTTTTTCAGCTCTTCCCGGATGTAAGTCTGATCCTGCGCCAGCTCTGTCACCTTCCGAACAGTCTGACTGTTCAGACTTTTATAATACAGCGCTTTTTTCACACACTGCGGAATGTAATCAAATAAAATCTTCTTCAGCTCCGGTGCATTGATGGTTCTTCCGTTGGCAGGGAAGCCTACCTCAAAGCGCACCAGGATCCGTCTTTCATTCATTTCAAGCGCCGTGCGCTCCAGCACCTGCTGCCCGCATCTGCTGATGCTGATCAGACCGCTCTTTCCGGATCCTTTAGCCTGAAACATATAGGCAGAAATCTGCCGTCCAAATTCTCTCGTCAGATAATCCTGAAGAGCAATTCTTTTATCTCTTCTGTTGTACAGCTCTTCCGGAAAGCCTGCTGTCTTTGAAGCGATCTCCACACTCAGTTTGGAAGGACCGGCAAAAGGGTCTCCCTGGACATGGTCGATGTGGAGGATGTACCCCGGAAACTGCCAGCTTCCTGCAAGACTTTTATATGCCGGATAACTTTTCCGATGTATGTTCATAAGCTGCTGCTCTAACTGTACCGATGTATTCATACTACACTCCCTGCTCTCTGAATTGGATGGTTCCTGTTTTTTCATCCATTGCATCTACAATCGCCAGTGACTCCAGCTGATATCCGAGATTCCGGATAATGCTTCCCCCTGCCTGGAATCCTTTTTCTATGACAATGCCGATTCCTTCCACTGTAGCTCCGGCCATCTGTACAATCTGGATCAGTCCCTGAAGCGCACATCCGTTGGCAAGGAAATCATCTATAATCAGAACATGGTCCTCTTCATTTAAAAATTTCTGTGATACGATCACCTGATTTTTACACTTGTGAGTAAAGGACTCTACTTCCGCTACATACATTTCTCCTTCCAGATTAATACTCTGGGTTTTCTTTGCAAATACGACAGGCACCTGAAAATGCTGGGCTGCCACACAGGCAATCCCTATACCGGAAGCCTCGATCGTCAGGATTTTATTGATTGGTTTTTGTGCAAATCTTCTTTTAAACTCTGCTCCAATCTGATCAAACAGCTGAATGTCCATCTGATGATTCAAAAAGCTGTCTACCTTCAACACATTCCCTTCTTTGATAATTCCATCTTTTACTATACGTTCCTCTAAAAAATTCATCATCATTCCTCTTTTGCATCTTTTTGGTTTTAAACACTATTATAGGAGAAAATATCATGCTTGACAATCTGTTTTTTCGGCAATTTCCCATTCCCGACAGATTAACACTTCCCTCCTTTTTCATGCAGATAAAAGGGTAGCGTCGGTGTACAAGGGGCAATACCCCTTGTACACCGACGCTACCCAAATCCGTTGACACATAAAAACAGATTCAACTGCAGCAACCGCAGTGAGGACGATTATCGTCTTAATTTTTTCATGGATCATGGTTTTTATTGTCGGCTCACAGGATACTATAACAAATTTGTCCGTAAAGACATGGATCTTTTTAATCCTTTCCGGTTTATCTACAGGCGCCTCCTGGCTCTGCTATTATCGGGCATTGCAGGACGGACCTGCAAGTGTTGTCGTTCCGATTGATAAATTAAGCATATTGGTAACCATTGCCTTTTCTTATATCGTGTTCAAAGAAAAACTGTCAAAGAAGTCCGGCCCGGGCCTTTTGCTGATCGTGTTGGGTACTTTTTTGATGATAGTCCCAACACTCTCAGCCTGATAAGTTTAGTTTTTAGCTGCTTCATTGACACAGCGGAGTCCATTGAGGCTCCTTGGATAACCAAGATACGGGAGACACTGTGAAATGATCTGAATCAGAAATCCTTTATCATTTCCCACCATCATATTTCCTGCCGCATGGCTGGTAAGCTGCGGCTCACAGCCGCCCTGTGCCAGAAGGAAACAAAATGTGATCATTTCCCGCTGCCTGTTGTCCAGTCCTGTCCTTGTATAATAATCTCCAAAACAGTTATCCGACAGCCACCGATTGATGTGTCTGGATTCTTCCGGTCCTGAATTTGCAAATCCCTTCATACCGTCTCCGAAAATATCCACCTGTGTCTGTTCGCCCTTCTCCAGGCGGTCTTCTCTGCCTGTAGTAGCCTGCCCCGGAAGCGGAAGCTCAATTCCCCTCTCTTCGAATATTTCATTGGTCTTATTGATAAACGGAAGGACGCGCCCGATCCCCAGATAAGCCACAGCCTGATAGACAATTTCCTTTATCTCAACCGGAGTCACACCGGCATTCAGAGCTGCCGGCAGCACAATTTCGAACGTATCAAGTCCCTGACACCCAATCAGAGCTGCAAGAACCGCCATCATACGTGTACGGTCATCAAGGTCATCATTGTTTACCACCTCATCAAACGCAAAGTTCTGGAAAAAATCCGAAAATTCCGGATCTGTTTCCGCCAGTCCCAACCCTTTTGCTCCAAAAAATTTTTCACAATAACTTTTTGCCTTCTCGGTCATTTCTGATTCCTCCTATTCTGCTTTATGTGAATGTCAGCGTTGGTATATACTGCTCATACACCGCTGCTGTCAGACCTTACACTTATATGTTAATACTGCAGCAAAAAAAGTCTAATACTTTGTCTGAATACAATATCATGCTCTCCTGGCATAGTTCTGATGATCTACTCTGCTTTTTTCACCGCTTTGAGAAATCTTTTTACAAGCTCCGACGGTTCTGTAGAATACAGAATGCCGTATGGGATCGTATATTTCCATTCCACAGGAATAATTTTCAACAGAGGGTGAGCGTCTTTCCAATTTTCAACAGCCATCAAAATTTCATTGCTGTTCTCGCATCGATTAAAAATCTCCATACTGTAGATATCAAAGTCAACCACTCGGATCTGGGGATGGTTTTTCCAGATGTCATCCCGAAGCTCATCTACATAGTTGCTCCAGCCCCGGTGCATCATAAGAAAATTCTCTCCGTACAGATCCTGAAAGGTCAGCGTTTCTTTTGAGGCAAGGCGATGATTAAGTGATACCGCACAGCAGATCCTCTGTCTCGAAATTTCCATTCCCTGACATTGCCTAAGCTTCAGCATTGTCTCATCAAAAATGCCTCCCACGATATCTATATTCGTTCCCAGATTTTTTAAAATTTCCCGTGCACTCTCCTGACTGTTCATATAAGGGATCATCTGCAGTCTGATATCCGGATAATCTTTACGGACTTTCGCCCACATCTGTATTACCGGGGCGGCCGGCGTCATTGGAGATGTGCCGATACGGATCACATTATCTTTTTCTTCCATAGCTCTCTTTGCCCGCTCCACAGAGTCTTTGCAGTACTGAATGATATATTTCGCATCTTTGTACAAAGATTTCCCGGCTTCTGTCAGAATCAGTCCTCTGTGTGTCCTTACAAACAGCTGAACTTCCAGATCCTTTTCCAGGAGATTGATCTGTTTCGTAACTGCCGGCGGAGTAATATACAGAGCTTCCGCCGCCTTATTAAAGCTTCCTAAATCCGCTACAACGATAAATGTTTCAAGCTGCAAATTATACATAGACCCGTCTCCTCTCTTATATGTCTGCCATCTGTCTTAGAGCCGGTTCTGTGTAAAACTCCTGTCCTTTTCCTTCCGGCTGCCATAGTAAAACTATAATGCCGCCGGCTGGAATCTGTCAACATTACTTACTGAAAAGCCACCCCATAATCTCTTCATCTGCCGCAAAAAGATTTCCTCCTCCATGCTGATATGATAAACCGGAAAAGTAATCCCCGCCTTTTATATCCAGAACCAACAGTTCATTTATCTCTTCTTCTGTCAGTTCTTCTTCTGTCAGTCCTTCTTCCATATACATATCATGCAGCGTCTCATAGGCTTCGCGGGTCGGTTCAGATCCATAATACTCATCATCTTCTCCAATCACAAAATATACTGGCGTTTTATTTTTTATCACGGGAGCATAGTCTCCGTCCCACTGGGAGCTGCACTGAAGATAAGCCGTAAATAATTCCGGACGTTTCCCCATCACAAGGGACATAGTCTCGCCTCCTCCCGAGTATCCCTCCCCGTACACTTTTGACTCATCGATATTATAGTTTGCAAGGAAATACTCTGTAAGAGCAATGGTCTGGTCTGCCGATGTCTCATCCCATCCGGAGAGCTGCGGCGCTACGACGATCATATCCTGCACATACTTTTGCGCCTCAAATCCAAACTCTTCACTGTACAGATTTTGACCTACTCCCTGAAAATACAGACCCTCATATCCCGGCAGGGTAAGAAACAGCCCATAGGGCCTGCTTCCGTCATAACTGTCCGGAACATACAGATTGTAATGGATATCCCCTTCGCTTTCTGAATGAAGAACATTATCCAGAATAAATCCGCGGTATTCCTGTGTCCCCTCTGTCACAGAGTCCTGTCCCCCGATCTCCTCATCCTGTACTGTCTCTGTCTCCGGCATTTGCTCCTGATCTTCTTTATTTTCAGTCCCTGCATCGCTGCATCCGCTTAACGCTGACGCAAGAGCGACCAGCAGAATACCAAGTTTCATTTTCTTCATAATCCTATCCCTGCCTTTCTGCTATTTCTATCTGCTTTTTCTATCTTTCCTTTCCCGCAAAATGTGATATAATAACCCCATTGTGGTTATTATAGACGCACATAAAGCGGTTTCTTAAAAACCGCCGGAAACCCTAAAACAGACTGAAAAGAGGGAAGGTTATCCGATACGTCAAATGTGATAACAACTTCTTAGACACAACAGAAAGGGGGAGAACGAAATATGTATGTTGTGGATAAATATATTGATCACGTAAAAGAAGAAGCCATCAACCGCCCGGAGAAAAGCTGGGATAAGATCCTTCTCGGCTTCCGGGCAAATAAATGGCGCATGAAGCTTCTGCCTAACCGGAATCTTTCGAGAGGTTATCAGAAGCTGGAAACAATGATGATGAGCCTTGTAGCTGATTCTTTAAGCCGGGAGGGCAGCTATGTATGGGGGAATATTTTTGCTCCCTGCGAGCTGATGCAGTGCTTTGACCTTCACACCCTTTCCATTGAATGCCTCTCCTGTTATATGAGCGGTTACCATCTGGAAGACTATTTTATCGACTATGCACAGAATATCGGAATTGCCCCCACTCTATGTTCCTATCACAAAACTTTTGTAGGCGGAGTGGAAAGCAAAGTTGTAAAGAAGCCGGAATATGCTGTGACTACTTCTCTGTCCTGCGACGGCAATTTAAATACCTTCCGCTATCTGGAAAAAAAGGCCCATGTGCCTTTTGCCTTTCTGGACGTCCCGTATTCTGATGACAAAGAATCCATCGCCTATCTGGCCGACCAGCTTAGAGCATTTACCAAAGTTCTGGAAGAGCGTACCGGCAAAACATTCCAGGAGGAAAAACTGCAAAAAATACTCCGTACGGAAAACGAGACGCGCCGGGAACTGAAGAAATTTTTCGAATATCAAAAGAACTATTATTATCCCGGCGAACTGATCAGCCATCTCTATATGATGATGGGAATGCATCTTCTCATCGGCACAGAGGAATTTCTTGATCTCATCCGCTTTATGAATGAAGAAATTCAGCAGGGGGAACCTTTTACCGGGAAAAAGATCCTGTGGATTCATCTCCTTCCTTTTTATCAGGAAAGTCTGAAGGAATATTTCAACAGCAACAGAGACTATCAGATCATTGCCAGTGATATCATTCTGGATTTCATGGATGAACTGGATACCGAACATCCCTTTGAGGCTCTCGCCGGAAAGATCATTAAGAATCTGTACAACGGCTCCTACGCCCACAAAGCAGAAATGATCGGCCAGCTTGCAGACCGGCTGAAACCGGATGCCGTCATCCACTTCTGCCACTGGGGATGCAAACAGGCCTCCGGCGGAAGTATCCTTCTGAAGGAAAAAATGCAGAAAATGAATATTCCTATGCTCATTCTTGACGGTGACGGAATTGACAAAAGAAACAGCCACGATGGCCAGATCAAGACACGGCTGGAAGCATTTCTAGAATTGATCGGAACAGGAGAAAAGACCACATGTTAGGATATATCTGTAAATACGCGCCCATAGAAGTCTTTCTTTCTATGGGAACGGAAATGAAACGAATCGAACCTTCTGTCACGAATTTTACGCAGGCAGACATGAAAATGCATCCCAATATATGCAGCTTTGCAAAAGGAGTTCTGGAGGATGTCCTGGCAAATGATTATGAAGGTGTTATCCTCACCACCTGCTGCGACAGCATCCGAAGGCTCTATGATGTGCTGAAAGCCGAGCTTCCGGATAAATTCATCTATATTCTGGATACGCCACGCATCACAAAAGAAGCCGGAATCACGCTCTATGAAAACCGTATCCGCAAAATGATACAGGCCTATGAAGCTTTTTCCGGCAAAACATTTCAGGAAGAGGCTCTCGGCGAGCTCCTGAAACAACACAAGGAAGCCCAGAGCATTCAGTTAAAGCCGGGCAAAAAGAATATCGGAATTGCAGGAGCGCGGGCAAACGAAGCAATCCTGCACATTTTAAATGAGAAAGGCGCCAATGTTGCTTTCGATCTTACCTGCACCGGACTGATGCGAAAATATATTCTGGAACCGGGCCAGATACTTACCGGATATACAAGAGGGCTGTTAAGCCAGTTCCCCTGTATGCGCATGGAAGCTGCTGCCGGCAGAGACGAGCTTATTTCCCGGTATGCACAAAGCGCAGATGGTATCATTTACCATACTGTCCAGTTCTGTGACAATTATTCCTATGAGTATGCCTGGCTGAAAAACGTACTGAACCGCCCCATGCTCCAATTGGAAACCGACTACACCAAACAAAGCTACGGACAGGTTCTGACAAGGATTGAGGCATTCCTGGAATCACTGACACCGACAGGACCTTCAAAATCACCGAAAAGAAAGGATATCACTGAAACTATGTATGTCATGGGAATCGACAGCGGCTCCACCTCCACCAATGCGGTAATCATGAATGAAAACCGGGAAATTGTCGCCTCGGCAGTTGTACGGACCGGGGCTAAATCAGGTGAGAGCGCGCAGAAAATATTAAATGAAATTCTGCAGAAAGCAGGATGCAGCAGGGAGGATATCTCCTGGATCGTATCCACCGGGTACGGGCGGGTGAGCATTCCCTTTGCAGATGAAAATGTAACAGAAATCAGCTGTCACGGGCGGGGCGCTCATTATTTTAATCCAAAGGTAAGGACTATCCTGGATATCGGCGGTCAGGACAGCAAGGCAATTCGTTTAAATGAAGCCGGAGAAGTTGCCGACTTTGTCATGAATGACAAGTGTGCCGCCGGAACCGGTCGTTTCCTGGAAATGATCGCCCGGACACTGGAAATCGATGTAGACGAACTTGGACCAATTGCCCTGAAATCCACAGAGGACATTGAAATCACCAGCATGTGCTCTGTATTTGCAGAGTCCGAGGTTATTTCCCTGATCGCCAATAATAAGGAAAAATCAGATATTGCCAACGGTGTCTGTCATGCTATTGCCAACAAATCCTATTCCCTCCTGAAGCGGGTCGGCATGGAAGAAGAATTTATGATGACAGGCGGCGTTGCCAAGAACCCCGGCGTTGTCAGAGCAGTAGAAGAAAAGATCCAGTCCAGGCTTTATATCTGTCCGGAGCCTGAAATTGTAGGCGCCGCCGGCGCTGCCCTCTACGCTTTGGACCAGATATTGAGGTAAAAATTACAAAAATACACGGGGTAAAATGCAGTTTGACACGTAGTAAAGTTAAAAAATACTACGTGTCAAATTAAGTTATACCCTGTGTATTTTTGATCTATTCTGCCCGAAGCGCCGCCACCGGATCGCTCTTGGCAGCCTTTTTAGACGGAATCAGTCCGCCCAGCAAAGTCAGTACAACACTCAATGTGATCAAAATAAATGCGGCCCCTACAGGAAGTACTGCGCTGACATCCGTTGTCCCCGCCAGATAATGGATCAGTGCATTACCCGGAATCAGCAAAAGGAGTGTGATCACAATCCCCAATACCCCGGCGCAAAGGCCGATAATGAAAGTTTCCGCATTGAATACCTGGGAAATATTTCCCTTTGATGCTCCGATCGCCCGCAGGATCCCGATTTCTTTTCTTCTCTCAAGCACGCTGATGTAAGTAATGACTCCGATCATTATCGATGAAACAACGAGCGAAATCGCTACAAAAGCAATCAGTACATAGCTGATAATATCAATAATATCTGTTACAGAAGACATCAATGCGCCTACCATATCAGTGTAGGTGATTACCTGTTCTTCTTTGCCCTCCTTCTCCATGTCAGCGTTATAATGATCCAGAATTTTTACAACTCCTTCTTTGCTCTCAAAATCTTTCGGGTATATGTCAATTTGGCTTGGCACATTAAAGTCCACATACCCCAAATCCCGAAGATTTCCTTCATAAGAAGCACTTTCTGCAGAACTCATGGACATCATCAGCTCTGCAAATTCCTGTCCGCTCATATTCATAGTGAACGCATTGGCAAATGCATCTGCATCAATCGTAAGTGCATTTTGTATATTTGTTCCTATTCTTGCCGCCGCCTGACTCATAGCGTCTGTCATACCGGTGCTGATCTGGGCCATGATCTGTTCCATAGCCGATCCGATCTGTGTCTGGAGAGACTGCGCAACGGTTCCGCCATAGGAAGCCATTGCCTGCTGCATATATGCTTCAAGAGAACCGGAAATCTGCTGCTCCAGTCTATCGGCATCCACCATACTAAGCATAGCCTCAGTCAATTGGTTCTGTGCCCCATCTGTCCCCAGATACGCCATAAAATGTTCTCCCATCTTACTGGGATCTGCAAGACCGTTTGCCGCCGCATAAGTCTGATATCCGTTCCCCAGCTCTTCTGCCAGTTTTGCAATCTGATCTGAAGTTATACTGATATCTCCGCTGATCTTGAAAATTTCAGAACCCCATTTTGACAAAATGCTTTGTGCCTTAGATGTTCCAAGATACTCTAAAAGATATTCATCAAATTTGTCAGGATCTGTGTACCCTTGTGCTTCAGCGTAACTTTGATATCCCTGGAGAATTTCCTGAAACATGCTTCTTATCTGATCCGGCACTGCAGTAATATTTCCATTTGTCTGAATGATATCCTGTATATTCCGGATCAGGATTTCCTGTGCTTCACTTGTATTAAGGTAGGCAAGAAAATCCTCTCCCAGAGTAGAATAATCCGCCTCCGGATGCGAAGCCGCATACTCCTGGTAACCAGAAAGCAGTCCTGTTACTATCTGTCCCAACTCTTCTGCCGACATATCCAGCTTGATACTTCCCATCAGTTCATCCAGTCCAAGCTGCGGGGCATCGGGCATATCCAGTTTAATATTTTTCAGATCAATCATATTTGACAGATCCAGGCTGCTGCCCGCCGGCATTTCCGAAAGGTCAAACGCTCCCTGAAGCCCTTCGCTAAAGGCATCCTCATTGAAGGCAAAAGCATCCTGAAGTACATCTGCATTGACCGAAACAAGAGAATCCATATCAAACTGATCCTCGCCGCTTTCTTCCCCGAAAGGTTCATTCGTAAAGACATTAATGTTTTTATTGCTTAACTGATTCTTAACAATCTCACTGTCCTCGGCCTTCTGTGCAACGTGTTTTGTCAGATCCGGCATATATCCGATCCCGGTCATAAGAAGTGTTCCTTTGGCATCCTCTGCCGGCTGTACCACTCCTACAATCTTTAAGTCCTCACCCTTATCTACCAGGTTTTTCATGTATTCTTCGTTATCTGTCTTATCTCTCCATACCTTGTACTGACTGTCATACTCGTAATAATCGGAGCTGTTTACCAACTTAAATGTCACTCCCAGAATGTCCTCATACGTATAGGAGCCCATATCTGAAGGAATCTCCACATCCTCCTCATTGGCAAACTGGCGGATCATCTCATCCAGCTCCATGGTATCTCTAAGACCCATGGAATACAGCATAAAATCACTGATACCGCCGCCAGAGGTAAGGACAAGCACGCATTCATCATATCTTTCAGGCCATCTTCCAGCCTTTACTTCATACTGTGGTTCATAGAGATCTGTATCCTCCGGCATTTCATAAAATACATCTGTACTCATCATAGAAGACATCATGCTGTTTGAAGCTGATGAGGATCCCAGCCCCAGAGAAGCAAAGGATTGATCAGGATTTACCTGCCGGATGTCCTCTCCGTCCTGCCGATAAATCTGAGGTGTTGTATTGTAGGAATATTCAATGGCATTTACATACTGGTCAATATTGCTCTCTCCACTGTCCAGATAGGTTTTCAGGGATTGCAGATCATTCGTATCCATAGTGGAAAACATATTGGTAAGCACATCAATAACTTCTATATCCCCGGCTTTTTCTTCTGTCTGTCCGGAACTGTCCGCGCCGCCGGATCCATCTTCTACCATGGAACTAAGATCTAAACCTGTGCTCAATATCTGAAGCGGATATTCCGACAAGGTTTCTTCTTCCACACTTTGGATATAATCATTCACTCCATTTGACAATGACAGGATCAGAGCAATTCCAATGATTCCGATGGAGCCTGCAAACGCCGTCAGAATCGTGCGGGCCTTTTTTGTCTTAAGATTGTTAAAACTTAGAGAAAGAGCCGTCAGAAAAGACATGGATGCCTTTCCCATGTTCTCATGCCGTGGTTCTTCCGGCTCCGTTTCCGGCTCAAAAGGATCGGAATCCGCCCTGATCTGTCCATCCTTTAATTTCACGATTCTCGTAGCATATTCATCTGCCAGTTCCGGATTATGAGTAACCATAACCACCAGTCGATCTTTTGCCACCTCTTGGAGAAGTTCCATAACCTGAATACTGGTTTCACTGTCCAGCGCCCCTGTAGGTTCATCTGCCAGAAGAATATCCGGATCGTTCACCAGGGCTCTTGCAATAGCAACCCTCTGCATCTGCCCGCCTGACATCTGACTGGGCTTTTTGTGAAGCTGCTCTCCAAGCCCTACCTGTTCCAATGCTTTTCTTGCTCTTTCTTTTCGCTCTGCGGGACCTACTCCTGAAATTGTCAATGCCAGCTCCACATTGGAAAGTACGCTCTGGTGAGGAATAAGATTATAACTCTGAAATACAAATCCAATCGTATGATTCCGGTAGGAATCCCAGTCTTTATCTTTATATTTTTTTGTGGAAATGCCGTTAATGATCAGGTCGCCGCTGTCATAGCGGTCCAGCCCGCCGATAATATTAAGAAGTGTTGTTTTCCCCGATCCGCTTGGTCCTAAAATCGCCACAAATTCATTATCTCTCAAATTCAGGCTGACATCGTCCAGGGCTTTCTGAACCAGATTCCCGGTTCTGTATTCTTTACGGATATGTTGAATTTTAAGCATGCCTTCATCTCCCTTTTAATTATGTACGCCCCCCGCACAATAATAAAATTACCCGTATGATAAGAGTATAGGTGATTTTCTTTCAATTCACAACCATATTATTCACAAAAAAGTTTCTTTTTTTCCGCATCACAAAAACAGCCCTGCAGGAGGGCTGTTTCGTTTTTTCCATATCATCTGTTCACGTTTTCAATAATCCGATCCATGGCCTCAAAACTGCTTCTGTAAGTCCAGTTTAAAAATCCATGTATCATTCCTTTCATCATATGATATTCCACCTCTACACCTGCATCCTGCAATTTTGCTGCATACATAAGACCCTGATCCACAAGAGGATCACACTCCGCTGCAATGATACAAGTGCGAGGCATTCTGCCGATATCTTCTTTCAAAAGCGGAGATGCCAGAGGATCTTTCTTTTCCTCTTCCCAATTTGTCACCAGAGGATATACAAGATTTTGGCTCTGTATACCTGGTCCGTTTCTGTCTGCCGACATAGCTGCTACAGCTGCCGCAAAATTGCCGCCCGAGCTGTCTCCGCACACATGAATATTTTCTTTGTCTCCTCCATAATTCTTTACATTTTCTTCTGCCCACACCAAAGTCTGGTAGGCTTCTTCCAGCCCCCTGGGAAATTTTTATTCCGGCATTGTCTCATTTTGAATTTCGCATTATAATAGCGTTAATGTACAAATATTAAAATATTATTGACGATCAAAACTGGAGGAAATCACATTGGAACACACACAGAAAATAACCACTGTTTTATTCGATTTAGACGGGACATTGCTTCCTATGGAGCTGGAACTTTTTATGAAAGACTATTTCCAGAGACTATCCCAAAAAATGAATCTTTGCGGATATGATGGAAATGCCGTTTTAGACAATATAGGAAAGGGGATACACGCCATTCATACAAATAAGAGTTCCCGCCTTAATGAAGAAATCTTTTGGGAGTCTCTTAGCACTGCCTATAAAAAGGAAGAAGCTTCAAAACTCAAAGACATTTTCGAAGAATTCTACCGCGTGGAATTTCAAGCAGTGCAAAATGTCTGCGGTTTCACTCCTGATGCCAAAAAAGCTGTTCACTTCTGCCGCGAACATGGACTTGACACCATCCTTGCCACCACTCCTCTGTTCCCGGCTATTGCAACTTGCAGCCGTGTGCGCTGGGCGGGCCTTGATCCCTCAGATTTCTCTTATATTACAACTTATGAAAATTCTTCCCGCTGCAAGCCCTCCCCGGAATACTACCAGGAGATTCTGACCAAGCGCCATCTGAAACCGGAAGAATGCCTCATGGTTGGAAATGACGTAAGCGAAGATATGCCGGCAGCAACGCTGGGAATCCAAGTCTTTCTGCTCACTGACTGCCTGATCAATACAAAAAATGCAGATATCAGCAGCTATCCCCAGGGGGATTATTCTTCCCTGCTTCAGTTTATCAGGAGGTTTCTATCACATGAATAATAAAAAGAATACAATCGAACAGTTATTTTCATTTATAAAAAAGAGTCCTACCAGCTACCACGCTGCCCAGACAACAAAAGAAATGCTTGAGGCTAATGGTTTTCAGATGCTTCAGGAAAATACACCCTGGACTCTCACGCCCGGCGGACGCTATTTCGTAACCCGCAATCTTTCCTCTGTCATTGCCTTTTGCCTGCCTCAAAATGATCCTGGCAATTTTCATATTACGGCAAGTCACAGTGACTCTCCCTCCTTCAAGATTAAGGAGAATCCTGAACTGCCTTCCGGCGACATGTATGTACGGCTGAATGTGGAAAAATACGGCGGCATGCTGATGGCTCCCTGGATGGACCGTCCCCTTTCCGTAGCAGGGCGCGTCCTTATCCGCAACGGGAATACTATTGTCACCAAATTAGTTAACATTGACCGGGATCTCCTTCTGATCCCCAATCTTGCCATACATATGAACCGGGATGCCAATAATGGTCTCCGCTATGATCCGCAGAAAGATATGCTTCCTCTATACGGTGATCTTTCTGATAAAAATACCTTCTTTCAACAGATCGCTGAAGCGGCCGGCGTCGATCCGGAACAGATCATCGGACATGATCTCTTCCTTTACAGCCGTACTCCGGGCACCATCTGGGGAGCTGACCGCCAATTTATTTCCTGCGGAAGGCTGGATGATCTGCAGTGCGCCTATGCTTCTCTTATGGGGCTATTGTCTGCTGATGTTCATTCCGGTATCGCCGTCCATTGTATGTTGGATAATGAGGAAGTAGGAAGCAGCACAAAGCAGGGCGCCGCCTCTTCCTTTTTAAAGGATACCCTGACACGGATCTGTATTTGCCTTGGGAAAACGCAGCAGGACTATTACGCTATGCTGGCATCCAGCTTTATGCTCTCGGCTGACAATGCACACGCTGTTCATCCAAATCTGCCTGAAAAGGCGGATCCCACTAACCGTCCTGCCATGAATCAGGGAATTGTCATCAAATACAACGCAAATCAAAAATATACGACAGACGGGGTTTCCGCTGCCGTCTTTAAATCAATCTGTCAGATTGCAGATGTACCATATCAGACCTTCCTGAATCGTTCAGATATGGCAGGCGGTTCCACACTCGGCAATATCTCCAATACACAGGTTGCCTTAAATACTGTGGACATCGGCCTCGCACAGTTATCTATGCACTCTCCATATGAGACAGCGGGAGCGAAAGACACTGACTATCTGATCCGTGCTGTCCGAACCTTTTATGAAAGTTCTATCTGCTGTCTGGAGGACGGGCGCTATACTGTGGAGGCAGGCGCCTGGAAATCATAATTTTATCCTTCAAATAAAAGTGGAGGCAGAAATATTTCCGCCTCCCTTTTGTATCAGTTCTTTCTAAATGCTATCTTAAATTTTTACTGTTCTGCCTTAGTTTTTCCAGGTATCTCCGCTTCCTGTCTCTAATTCCTCTACCGTTCCAAATCCGGAAATATCAACCTGATACCATGTATCTCCATTTACTACTGTGTAGCTGTATTCATTCCACAGCCCTTCGCTGCTTACTTCGCTTTCCACGATCTCTCCGCCGCCTGCCTGATTCAGTGCGATCTGCTGTGCCTCTGCAATATCTATCCGAAATGCCATAATAGCGATGACCGCTATAATAATTACTGCCGCTACAACTCCTATAATAATTCCAATTGTCTTTTTTGATATTTTCTTCATTATTTTATTCCTCCGTCTTTCTTTTTCTTTGTTGTAATCAATATAACAGTGAAAAATTAAAAGAACATTAAAAGAAACACGTTTTTTATCATTTTTCTATACAAAACTTTTTCCCCTGTACAAAAGGTTTCCCCGGATCTGCCTTAGAGTATCTTTTTCCTCCTTTTCGATACAGAGCGCAATTCCGTATTGATAGGCATATCCGCCATCCGGATCCATAAATCCATCTATTTTAGCCTCATCATACTTCTGATCTCTATTCCACCATGTTTTAAATTCCATCACAAGAAAATTATTGCTGTGATCCCCTCTGTGATGGACGATCAGATCCGGACTTACACTGCTTCCGATCCGTGAAAGCATTTTGGGCTCATATCCTCTTCGGTTGTATTCACAGTCCACAGATAAATCCGTCAGAATCTGACTGCGCTCCAGAATCTCCTGAAGATAATGTCCAAAACGAAAAACAATACTCCTCTCTGCCACATGACGTCCTTCTTCCTCTGTTTCCGGTCTGTCAAGTATCAAATATCGGTCCTTTTCATACAGCTTATGCACAGTCTCTTCCAGGATCTTACAGACTTCTTCCTGCCCGGTCTTTCGCTCATCTGTCTTTCCCTTGCCGATCTTCTTAAGATATCTTTCGACAAAGGATTTCGCAAGAGAATCCGGCTTCACTGCTTCCAATACTTCTTCTACCGCAAACCACCGTGCCCGATCTACTTCATCCGTCAGAGAAAAATCTTCACTTTCTGCTGTCACTGCATAATTATGTATTAATGTATTGGTCTTTTCAAAATATTCATTATCATTATAGATATAACTGGAAATTTTAAGATTGACCTCTTCTTCTATCTCCCGAAGCAGCGCCTGCTTTGCATTTTCTCCTTTGCTGATATACCCGGCAACCAGAATATTATCTTTTTTTCCATACTGCTGGATCAGAAGAATCTTCGTTTTATCCGGGTTAAATATAATCGCCGATATGGCGCTGTTAAACATAGGAAACCTGAATGTTTGACACGCGTCACAGTATGGAATCATTCCATCTGTCCCGCATTCCTTCATGGTCAGTCTCCCTCCGCATTCCTCACAGTAGTTCAATATACTCGCTCTCCTTTTTTACTGTCTGTTCTCAAATTGGTCAGATACCATCTCCAGCAGCTCTCTGATCTTCAAATGCTGCGGACAGACCTCCTCACATTTTCCGCATTTAATACAGTCGGAAGCTTTTGCCCTGTCCTTTGTATGTATTTCATAATACCAACTGCTGTTCCAATCCTGATAAATTTTCTGCGTGTTCATTGCAGCAAACATCTCCGGGATCGGGATTCCCATCGGACATCCGGAAATACAGTAACGGCAGGCTGTACAGGGAATCAGATTCATTCTGCGGAAGATTTCCTGAACTTTTTGAACTGCAGCCAGTTCCCTTTCATCGAGGGGCTGAAAATCTTTCATATAGCTGATATTATCCTCAAGCTGTTCCATTGTACCCATACCGGATAACACCATCATGATCCCGTCAAAGCCGGCTGCGAACCGGATCGCATAGCTGGCGTGGGACCCTCCCTTCAGATCATCCAGAACTTTCCCCGCTTCCTTCGGCAGGTTAACCAGATTACCGCCTTTGACCGGTTCCATAACAATGACCGGCTTATTGTGGCGGACACAGACCTCATAGCACTTGCGCCCTTCTACAGCAGCGTCTTCGTAATCCACATAATTAAACTGGATCTGTACTGCCTCAATCTGGGGATACTCATCAAGGATCTGCTCCAGCACTTCCGCACGGTCATGGAAAGAAATTCCCACATGGCGGATCTTTCCTTCTTCCTTCAATGCAAATGCCGTCTCGTAAGCCCTGCATTCTTTAAAATCTCTATAATATTCTGCCGTCTGGGCGTGCATCAAATAGAAATCAAAATAATCCACGCCGCAGGCTTCAAGCTGACTTTCAAAAAATGGCCGGATATCCTCCTTCGTTTTAAAATATCCATGAGTCAGTTTATTAGTAAGAATATAACTTTCCCTGGGATAACGGCTCGTGAGGCACTTTCGGAGAGCCGTCTCGCTTCTCCCGTCCATATATCCCCTTGCCGTATCAAAATAGTTAAATCCGGCTTCTAAAAAAATATCCACCATTTTGGAAAATTCTTCATAATCCACTTCATCGCCCTTCATCGGCAGGCGCATACATCCAAAACCGAAATTCTTTTTCACCTTTTCAAAATATGCCATGCTCTTCCCTCCTGTCAAAAAGTTACTCTGTCCTTATTATATCGAGTTTAAAGCAGGGAATCAATTGTCTGCGATCATGGAACCTTGAATATAATTCTCCCTGACGCTGACCTTACATTAGAACTATGATAAATAAAACTTTTTAATGTAAAAAAATAAGAGAAACGTTGCAAATCCAACATTTCTCCTACTCTTATCCACATGCCGCAGACCGGAATCGAACCGTTTTAAATCATCAAAAATACTGAAAGAAAGGGGCTTTGAAGACTTCATCACGTCTGCGGTGTTCAAAAAGTGTTCAAATGTTTATCTCTCACAGTCGAGTAGACTAGAACCTTTCACCCCTAGCCCCTCACAGATTCGTACGTGCGGCTTTCCCGCATACGACTCCTCATAATAACATTCACTTAATATAAGCAATAGTACATTTTTAGTCTTGTAAGTGCATTTCTGCAATTCATTCATAAAAATTCATTTTAGGACTTGACTTTTAATAGTTAGTCTTTCTTAGAAAATCCACGTTATCCTTGTTATTGTGTATATTGTAAATATAGTTTGCTTTTTAGCGTCTTTTCTCCCTCTATACAGGGGGATTTTTTAATTTAATTTATTTTCTAACATCTTTCTCATTTATTTTACCTTGTCCTGATTCTAATTTAACAAAGATGTGTTATTATAAACGTGTAGTTTGAAAATTCAATCATATATTAAGAGAGAGGTACAAAGTGTATGAGATGACGAGTTTTTACAGTTTTATTACTAAGTATGTTGACAGTATCAACGTCGACAACCGTATTGGCATCATCTTATAATCCTATCCCAATCGAGCAGACTTCTAAAAGTGATGACAATAGTTTAATGAATTTCTGGTTGAACGGTCGCAATAGTTTTGAATTAATTTCGTCCTCAGAGAATAACAAAAAAGTTGTATCCCAATTTGTTTTCGAAGATACCCTTTATCAGATTGAAGAAAGTTTTAATGATGATTACTCCGTTTTGGAAAGTAATTTTTATAAACTCGAACAGTCTGAAAAGGAATTTTTAGGTCAGCAAAAAACATTGTTTAAACGTAGTGCAGATACTGTTCAGGTGAGTGTTTCAGAGAATGGAAAAGTTCTTGATACGCAAACTTTTAGTGCAGAAATTCCTGTAGATTCAACCGTTTCGACAGAAGAATCAAATAATGTAGCTACTACTAGAGCCATAGAATATAAATGGTTCTCACAAGGGAAATATAACGGTTCAAATAATATATATCGTTATACAGTTGCAGCTATTGTAGGAGTTTTGGGTACAGCAGCAGGAAATCCTGCGGCTGGTGGATTATCCGCACTTGCAGGGTTAATCATATCAGAAAGATGGCCTGCTGTTTATTGGACAAGAGAAACTTGGCACTATATGCAACGAAACCCTAGTAGTCCTTTATATCCTAATTGGACTTCTGCACACAAATATAAATACTATACCAAATACTATTCTGACAGCAAGAGAACCAAATATATTAGTAGCACTTCATATATAGACGGATAATGAAATGATGAGTAAAAATAAAAGTAAAATACTGACGGTATTAGTTGTTTTTATAATCTGTTTACTTTATAACGTTTTTTCCTTTTTAAAAAATGGAATATGGAATTTTGATTCTATTATAATATCCATTATTTTGATTGTATGTTCCATCATATCCAGTATTATGTTTAAATGATATTACTAGGCTTTATTAGTGAGGTCAAGGAACAAGTCATAACCGATATACCGCAGGGCAGTCCTAGACGGAATGGCTTCTGCCAACAGCACCATGATATAACAGAGGACTCGTAAGATTAGAAACCTTGCAAGTCCTCTTTCAAACGCAAAAAGAGCAGGTGCATTTCATTCATGCTACCCAAAATCATGATGTTCCTCCATATCTACATTTATATAACCGATTGGGTAGTTATCTTCTTTAAGACAAATTGCATAAGCATAAGCCTGCGGTTGTAAATATTTTGAAATATATCTTTCCTCATAGAAATGTTTGGTTTCTTCAATGTCTTTTATCGGATACCATGGAAGAAATTTATTCACTTCTTCGTCTTTAAGAATAAAAAATAACGCTTCTATCCTCAAATTCTAATTCACTTTACTTCTTTTAGCATATCTTCAACTGTTACTCCAAAAAGCTTTGCCAATGCCATAAGGTTTGTTGTGCTTGGATCAGATATACCGCTTTCCCATTTCGATACAGCTTGTCTGCTAACACCCAGCGTCTCTGCCACAAACTCTTGCGTCATTTTGCACTCCACTCGATACTTCTTAATAACTTCGCCTAATGTCTTTGCATTTTCCGCTTTTTCTTTTCTCGCTGGTTCGGATTTGATGTACTTTTTCTATGCTTTAATCAGTAAGTACACCAAGTAACCTACAACTCCACCTATCGCAAGCAGAATAATTGCAAAGAAGCTGGCGTTCCTTACCATTCCAGTCATAAAATCCGTTTCTACAATGCCTCAACTGCCTTTGACGGGAACAATCTCACAACCTTGAGTTATTTAATGGGGCATAGCGAAACGGCAACCATGCTTCACTATTTACGGAACGTCAACAAGAGGAAGAATGACCGCTTTGCTTTTCAAAAACTGGGGATTTCCTCATAAAGTGTTCAAAGGTGTTCAAACTTTTGAAAGCAAAAAAAGAAGAGAAACGCTGTAAAATCAACGTTTCTCTCACTTTTCATCACTGCCGCAGACCGGAATCGAACCGGTACGGGAGGTTAGTCCCGCAGGATTTTAAGTCCTGTGCGTCTGCCAGTTCCGCCACTGCGGCATATCTCAATAATGAGATAAGTGGGACCTATAGGGCTCGAACCTATGACCCTCTGCTTGTAAGGCAGATGCTCTCC